>ERZ773145.6-NODE-6-length-251397-cov-15.831035_pt1 | contig 251397 bp, 259 predicted proteins | sample MGYA00580848_ERZ773145 | MGnify/ENA primary metagenome ERZ773145 (study PRJEB29015, sample SAMEA2737858) | human gut metagenome | biome: human gut; feature: human-associated habitat; material: faeces | place: China | collected 2012 ... | reverse complement strand
ATGCGATAAAAGAATTGGATTTAAAATATCAAGCTCAAGAAAAACGTATTAATGAGTTAGAACAACGTATTGAAAAATTAGAAGCTAAAATAAAATAATTTAAGATTCATATTTAAAAAGCGAGAAATATTTATTTCTCGCTTTTTTTGATTAATAGTTAATTTTTCTTAAAATTATCCCATTCTATATTTGAATATTTTATATTCCTGGAGTAAAATTAATTTATGGTAGTTGAGGAACAATTATATTCTGACATCCCCCCTACAAAGCTTAGGAATAAGGAGGAGAAATTTAAACCGGCTAAAACAAATAAATTTTGGCTATGGGTAGCAAGCATGTTTTTCTTTAACATGTTACAAAATCGTTTTTATGCTTTTAGATATAGGGGAGAAGAAAACTACTTTAATGGAGATCCAAATATCCCTACAATTCTTTTTGCACCTCATTGCAATTGGTGGGATGGTATTGTTTTTTATAATATTACACATAGAATTTTTCATAAAGAAATTCGCTTAATGGTAGAAGAATTGAATAGGTTCCCATTGCTAAGGAGAGGTGGAGCATATTCTGTTAATAAAAAATCTCCGCAATCAGCTATGAAGGCTCTACAATATTCTGTTGATGTTGTAGGTGATATTCGTAATATGTTATGTATTTTCCCTCAAGGGATAATACGTCCTCCTCATTATAGACCAATTGAATTCCAAACTGGTCTTGCATATATTGCACAAAATGCTGTGAAAAGATATGGTAGAGTTAATTTAATACCTTTAGCTGTAGATTATTGCTTCTTTAGAGATAATAGACCTGAAGTTGTTGTTGAATTTGGTAAAAGAATAGAATTAACAAATGATATGCAACTAAATAGAAAAGATTTGACCCATACTTTAGAGAAGGCATTAGAAGAAGTTTGTGATAATCAATTTAAAGAAATTTCACAAGGTGATGTAACTAAGTATAAGATATTATTTAAACAGCATTTAAAATGGTATCGAAGAATAGAACAAAGATTAAAAAGCATTGATTTACCTCCAGTATCAGGAGTTTGATAAATATACAAAAAATCCGATTTATTAAAATCGGATTTTTTAAGCATTATACCGTTTAAATGATTTTTCAATATTTTTCGATATCGTATTTTTAACAGTATCATATTCAGTTGATAGAGAAGAAATTTCAGTATCAAGATTTTTCATTTTTAAATCAAGAGTTTCTTCTTTTGAATTAAGTTTAGCTTTTTCTGTTGTATATTTAGCTTCTGCTTGAGCAATAGCTGTTTCATCAGATATTTCTTTAATATATGAATCAGTGGCATAATTTGCTTGATAATAATATCCATCGTCTTTCATTTTTGATATATATAACATGCCACTTTGTAGCATTTCTTTTAGATATTCATTATCTTCTATTTGATTATTTTCTGTCCATCCGTTAGAACATATTTGATTAAATAATGCATCATAGAATGTTGCTTGTCCCAAATCGTCACTAGATACTTCAGAACCTGTTCTTATAATGAAAGTAGTTGTTTCATCTATAAGTTTTGAAGAGCTTTCTTGTTTACCTACACTATATACTTGGTTTCCATTTGCATCTTCTTTCGATACACCATTCATATAATCCATAAAATAGGTTAAATAAGCTTTGAGTATATTTGTTACACTTATAGATACGACTGATTGACAGTTATTTTTATCATCATGTCCAGAGTCTGAGTTCCCTTGAACAACAAAGCCAATGTATGGGTTATCGGAAGATGTACTAACATCTTCATTTGCCCAGTTAATTACTGTATCAACTCCTTCTTTTGTATGTGTTTCATAATGTCCTGCATTAGAAAGGTTTTCATCGTTAAAGAAATGCCATTTGTCATCCTCATCTGCATTTCCACTACCTTTCCAGCCTCCACTGTTATCTTGATCACAATTATTAGTTACAAGTGCTGTAGTCATTGTTCTAGCATATTCTAAGGCTTTTGCTGTTTCAGCATCACCAAGTCCTAACACAGAGTCAACGGCATCAAACATGCTATCCCAAGCTGAAGAATTACAAATAGCACTGATTGCGCCACCTTCAAAACCAATTGAACTTGTTCTGTTGCCCCAACCAATTGCTAATAATGTGTAGTCTTTTGTTAAGATGTCACCAAGAGTTACATCCCCAGAACTTGCTTCAGTGTATCCATTTGTGTAGTAGCCGTGTTCAGAACTATTATCAGCAAAATAGTATTCTCCATCAGTGTTATTATACATTATTACTGAATCAGTTAAAGGAGTATCTTTATCAAAAGTTGTATCTGTCGGTTTAACGCTATAATTACTTAAAACTTCTGCTAATTCATCAAAAGTTACATTCTTAGTTGTAACAGCAGTAGTTACTCCACCACCGAAACCTGCTTGTTGATTATAAGGTAATCCTAAGATTGTTTCTGCAGTATTTTTAGTAAGTATACCACTTGTATAGAGTCCTTGTACAAATGCATTACGCATAGCTTCTGATGGTAATGAGCCAAGTCCTTCTTGAGGAATACCTGCAGCACGAGCAGCAGCTGCATATTTACTATTTAATGTAACTCTGCCCAATGAATCTGTTACAGTTATTGGTAAATAGTCATTTAAAGTTGATGGGCTCATTAATAGACCATATGATAGTGGAGTTGAAGTATCTCCAGTTCCATAATAATCGTATACTAATTTAGTTTGATCTAAAGAGTTTTGATATTCGTTTGAAAGGTCAGAAAGCTCTCTTGATAATGCGATTTTTTGATGAGAAAGTCGCATAGATTCATATTCACAGTCAGATTTTCTGGCTGTAATTGTTAATAATCTAGCTTGTCCTGCTGCTAATCCCATTTTTTAAGATTTTCCTTTCAAAACTAGTAACGTTCATGTAGTATTACGGTATTTATTGCTTTGAACTTTAAAAAATAATATTTTTATGTAACATTTGTTTACAAATGAAAAATCAAGTGTAATAAAGTCCCTATTAAGATATGTAAAATTGCTACTTTTGTAATACTTACGATTGATGAGATTTTGTAAAAAAGTGGTATAATATAAGTAGAAAGGTGAGTTGAGATTAAAAAAATAAACAAAAATTTCGCAGCGGGAGCGGAGTTGTAATGAGCCGATAATTATTTTGTTATATATACAAAATATCAGAAAGGCAGAAAAGAAAATGAGTAACCTACAATTTCAAAATGATTTAGATCGATTAACTGATGTTCTTCCTGAAAAAGTAAAAAAACATATTAATTATGAAAAAATGGAAGATGTAATAGAAATTGTATTGGATATTGGGAGAACTCCAGAAATTAGACATGCTGGTGGAAAGATTGAATATCTTGGCTCAGAATTTGTAACAGAAGACGATATAAATTATATTACTAGCAGAATACAGGATTTTACATCTGATAACCGTTCAGGAATCCCTGGAACTTTACACCGAATTAGTGCAATAAGAAACAGACAAGGTAAAATTATTGGTCTTACCTGCAGAATTGGCAGGGTTGTAACTGGTACTATTGCTTGTATAAAAGATATTTGTATGATGAATAAAAGTATCTTATTTTTAGGTCGTCCCGGTGTTGGTAAAACTACGAAATTGAGAGAAATTTCAAGATTAGTAGCTGATGAATTGGGAAAACGAGTTGTAATTGTAGATACTTCAAATGAAATTGCAGGTGATGGTGATACTCCGCATCCGGCAATTGGTCATGCTCGCCGTATGCAGGTAACCCAACCTGAATTTCAAAAAGATATAATGATTGAGGCTGTTGAAAATCACACTCCGGAAGTAATTGTCGTCGATGAAATTGGTACAGAAGCTGAAGCTCAAGCTGCACGTACTATTGCAGAACGCGGAGTTATGTTGATTGCAACAGCCCACGGTAATAGTTTGGAAAACCTTATCAAAAACCCTACATTATCAGATTTAGTTGGAGGAATTCAATCTGTAACATTAGGTGATGATGAGGCAAAACGTAGAGCTTCTCAAAAGACTGTTTTGGAAAGAGAAAAACAACCTACTTTTGATGTTGTAATTGAAATTCTTGATAGAAATACTCTTGCAGTATATAAAAATACTGCAGAAGCTGTTGATTATATTTTACGCGGTTGGCCTATAAGACCTGAAATCCGTAAGGTTGATAAAACATATGAGGGTGAATTACCCCCAGCTCAGGAACCTAAAGTAGAGCCAACCGTTGCTGATATTCCAAAAGAAATTCAAAAACTCGAACAAAAAATTCAGCCAGAGCATAATACAGATAGTCTTAAGTTTAGTTTTTCAAGACAAAAATATGTTGAAGAAGTAAAAGGTTTTAAAAAGATTTACTTATATGCAGTATCAAGAACTATTGTCGAAAAAGTAATCGAACGTTTAAATTTGAATGCGGAAATTACTCGAAATCTTGATGAGGCAGATATTGTAATTGCTCATAAAAACTTTATCAAAGGCGGAGCAAAAGTTTTAAGTGTTGCTAATGATTATCGCCTTCAAATCTTTTATGTAAAAACGAATTCAATGGCTCAAATTCAAAAAGTTTTGAAAGAAGCATTGCAAATTACAGAAGCCTCTGAAACTTTATGCGGATATTATGATGACGCAGAAAGAGCTTTAGATGAAGCCAAAGCTGCAATCAATAAGATTTTAGCTGGGGCTGAGCATGTAGAGTTAACTCCGCAAAATCAGCATATTAGAAAGTTACAGCATGAGCTTGTAGAACAACATAATTTGACAAGTCGCTCGGTTGGAGAAGGTAATAATAGACATTTAAGAATTGTCGGCGGTAAAGATTTTAATAATTAATCAGATAAAAAAGACGAAAATTTATTAAATTTTCGTCTTTTAGTTTATTTGTAAGTTTTATTAAACTTAACTCTTATTTGCAACCTAGAGGACCTTCTTCTTCTTTGCTGTGTTTGAATTCGATAACTGCTTGAGCTGCTGCAAGTCTTGCTTGAGGAACTCTGAATGGAGAGCAAGATACGTAATTCAAACCGATTCTGTGACAGAATTTTACAGAAGCAGGATCGCCACCGTGTTCGCCGCAAATTCCGCGTTTTAGGTGAGGTCTTACTTTTAATGCCTTTTCTAGAGCTATTTTCATTAATTGACCAACACCTTCCTGATCAAGAGTTGCAAATGGGTTTGCTGGAAGGATTTTTTGTTCTACATAGTTTTGTAAGAATTTACCTTCAGCATCATCTCTTGAATAGCCGAATGTCATTTGAGTTAAGTCATTTGTTCCGAATGAGAAGAATTCCGCATATTCAGCAATCTGATCAGCAGTTAATGCTGCACGAGGAATTTCTATCATTGTTCCGAACATGTAATCAACTTTTACACCTTTTTCATTCATAACTTCTTTTGCAACTCTTTCAAGTAATGTTTGAACGGTTTTAAGTTCGTTTACATGACCTACTAAAGGAATCATAACTTCAGGTTTTACGTTTAAGCCTTCTTTTTTCAAATCACAAGCTGCTGTGAAAATAGCTCTTACTTGCATTTCATTGATTTCAGGATAAGTAAGTCCTAAACGACAGCCTCTTAAGCCCATCATTGGGTTAGATTCAGACATTGCTTCAACGATATTAAGAAGTTTTTCATCTTCTTGATAATCTTCCCCTTTAGCTTTTTTAGTTGCAACTTTTGCAATTAATTCTTCTTTATCAGGTAAGAATTCATGTAATGGTGGATCAAGAAGTCTTATAGTCATTGATTTTTCACCTAATGCTTTAAACATTGCATAGAAATCACTGTATTGCATTGGTAATAAATGATCAAGAGCTTCTTTTCTAGCTTCAGGAGTACCTGCGATAATCATTTTTTGAACCCAAGGTAATCTGTCTGGATCCATAAACATATGTTCTGTTCTGCAAAGACCAACACCTTCAGCACCTAATTCAAGAGCTTTTGCAACATCAGCTGGTGTATCAGCGTTTGCTCTTACTCCAAGAAGTTTTACTTCATCTACCCATTTGAATAGTTTTTTGAAATTGTCGTCCATTGTAGGAGGTACTAAATGGACTGCACCTTCCATAACTTCACCTGTACCGCCATCTAGAGAAATTATATCGTTTTTGTGATATACAGTACCGTCTGCTGCGGTTAAAGTTTCGTTTTTAAGATCGATTGATAAATCTTCACAACCTGCAACACAAGGTTTTCCCATACCTTTTGCAACTACAGCTGCGTGAGATGTCATTCCGCCTCTTAGAGTTAGAACACCTTGAGATGCGATCATTCCGTGGATATCATCCGGACAAGTTTCAATTCTTACTAAAATTACTTTTTCTCCAGCTTTTCCGCGTTCTGCTGCTTCTTCTGTATCAAATACAACTTTACCAACAGCTGCACCTGGTGATGCTGCAAGACCTTGTGCTATTTTATGAGCTTCTTTTTTAGCTTTTGGGTCGAAGTCAGGTAAAAGAACTTGATATAATTGGTTTGGATCTACAAGTTCAATTGCTCTTTCTTTATCAATGATACCTTCTTCTGCCATTTCAACTGCAATTCTTACAGATGCTTTAGCAGTTCTTTTCCCGTTACGAGTTTGTAGGATATATAATTTACCTTTTTCAATTGTAAATTCCATATCTTGTACATCTTTGTAGCCTTTTTCTAATTTTTTTGCAATATCTACATATTGTTTGTATAATTCTGGCATTTCATGTTCTAATTCTGCAATAGGTTTAGGAGTTCTAATACCTGCTACAACGTCTTCACCTTGAGCATTTGTTAAGTATTCTCCGTAGAATTTATTTTCCCCTGTAGATGGGTTTCTAGTGAAAGAAACACCTGTTGCACAATCATCTCCCATGTTACCAAATACCATTGTTTGAACGTTTACGGCTGTTCCATAGTTATGATCAATTTTGTAATGATTTCTGTATGCAACTGCACGAGGGATATTCCAAGATCTGAATACTGCTTCTATGGCTTCTTCTAATTGAACGTATGGGTCTTGAGGAAATTCTTTGCCTGTTTCTTTTTTGATTAATTCTTTATATGGTTCGATTAAAGATTTCCAATCTTCTGCTGTTAAATCTGTATCTGATTTGTAGCCTTTTTCTTCTTTAATTTTGTCTAAATAATCTTCGAATTTTTGTCTGTCAATTTCCCAAGCTACTGAACCAAACATTGTTAAAAATCTTCTGTATGAGTCATAACAAAATCTTGGGTTATTTGTTAATTTGATCATTCCTTCTACAGTTTTGTCATTAAGACCAAGGTTTAGAATTGTTTCCATCATACCAGGCATTGAAAGTCTTGCACCTGATCTTACTGATACTAAAAGAGGATTTTCTGCGTCTCCGAATTTTTTGTTAGCTTGTTTTTCAACATCTGCAAGAGCTGCTCTTACTTCATCCATTAGTCCTGCAGGCATCTTATTCCCATGATTTATATAATCCATACAGGTTTCTGTTGTAATGGTAAGTCCAGGTGGTACAGGCAGACCTAAGTTTGTCATTTCTGCAAGGTTTGCACCTTTTCCGCCAAGCAGATTACGCATATCTGCATTACCCTCTCTGAATAACCATACACGTTTTTCAGTCATAGTTTATCTCCTTTCTGATGTATAATAAACACTTTTGATGATTTAACTATAACATGAAAATAACGATTGCCAATATATTTTTAGTATTATTTTTTAAAATAATCGCAGATTAATGTTTTTTTACGGGGAATAAGATTTTTGATATTTTCAAAAATCTTATTTTTTTGAGAATTTTCTAATTCTTTTTTTAGGATTGCTTTTTCTAAAACGACTTTGTTGTATAAATCAGAGCACACTGAACTTTTTTCAATGTGTTCTTTTAATTTTGCCAGCTGAATTTCTTTTTCTCTAATAGATTGGATTAGTTCTTTTTTCACGTTTGAAGACCTCTCGAACTGTACCATATTAGAATAAAACTAATTCATTTTTTTTAAATCGACTTTTTAGTTGATTTAGTGTTATACAGGCAATAAATCATACTCATAGCCTATTTTTAATGCTTTCTCATTTAACGGTAGTAAATTTTTTCTGTGTGGAGGAATAACTGCGTCAAGTGCTTGATTTAGGAATTCTAGAGAAATAATTTTATCTGCTTTTGCTAAAATTCCTAATGCAAGTATATTAGCCATTTTTACATTACCTAATTCATCTGCAAGTTTTGTAATAGGTGCAAATATATAATTTATATCTGCTCTTGGCTTAACTTCTTTCGCAAGAGTTGAATTTGCAATCATCCAACCGCCTTTTTTAATTTTTGGTAAGAATTTATCAAAAGAAGCTTGATTTAATGCGACAATGTAATCTGCATCTGATTTATTTACTTCACTTACTTCTTCATCGCTCATTACGATTTCACAATTAACTGTACCACCACGCATTTCTGCTCCGTATGATGGGTACCAAGTTACATTTTTTCCTGCAATCATAAATGCATTAGCTAATACTTCGCCAGCTAATAAAACGCCTTGTCCGCCAAATCCGGCTATTATAAAATTCTTTTCACTCATTATTAATTCCTTATATATCTAATTTTGAGAAGTTACGTCTTTATAGATTCCAGGTTTAAATACTGGCATCATTTCATTTTTTACTCTTTCATGTGCTTTTTCCGGAGACATTTTCCAGTTTGTAGGACATGTAGAAAGTATTTCTACAAAACCAAAACCAAGTCCATGAATTTGTACTTCAAAAGCTTTTTTAATTGCTTGTTTTGCTTTTCTAATATTTGCAACTGTATCTAGGGATACTCTTGCAGAAAATGCTGTACCGTCACAAAGTGCAATATGTTCTGCAATTTTTATAGGATAGCCGTAATATTCAACATTTCTACCTGTTGGTGATGTTGTTGTTTTTTGGCCTAAAAGAGTTGTAGGTCCTAATTGACCGCCTGTCATACCGTAAGTTGTATTATTAATACATATAGCGGTTAAATTTTCACCTCTTAGTGCAGAGTGCATACTTTCTGCAAGTCCTATTGAGGCAAAATCACCATCTCCTTGATATGTAAATACTACTTTGTCAGGTCTTGCTCTTTTAATTCCTGTTGCTTCTGCTAAAGCTCTTCCATGAGGAGCTTCTAGTGCATCAACATTTAAAAAGTCGTATAATGTAACGGAACATCCTATTGATGCTGTTAAAATAGTATTTTCTCTTATTCCTAATTCATCAAGAACTTCTGCTACAAGTCTTACGGCAACGCCATGGTCGCATCCTGGGCAGAATGAATATGTTACATCTCCTTTTAGAGATTCTGGTAATTTAAATACTTGTGTTGCCATTATATTAATTCCTCGATTCTTGTAACTATTTCTTTTGCTGATGGAGGAGCACCTACTCCTTTGTTTATTAGTTCTACAGGACATGCTCCATTTACAGCAAGTCTTACATCATTTACCATTTGTCCCATATTTACTTCAACAGTTATGAATTTTTTAGCTGTTTTTGATAATTCTTGTAAGCGTTTTATCGGGAATGGATATAGAGTAATAGGTCTTAAAAATCCTGCTTTTATTCCCTTTTCTCTTAACATTTTCATTGCTGTTTTTACATTTCTTGAAGTGCTTCCAAAACTTACCAAGATTATATCAGCATCTTCTGTATTAATTTCTTCCCATTCAGTTTCGTTTTCTTCGATAGTTTTATATTTTGCATACAATTTTTCTAAGAATACGCATTGATTGTCAGCTAATGGCGCATAAGAACGTATAATTCTACCATCTCGACCTTTTGCACCTGATAGAGCCCAAGAAGAATTGTCTATTTCAGGGTATGGGTAATCATAAAATTCAACAGGTTCCATCATTTGACCTAAAAGTCCGTCAGCTAAAAGAACTGTTGGATTTCTATATTTTTGAGATAGATAGAATGTTTTATAAGTCAAATCAACACATTCTTGAACTGTTGATGGTGCTAATACTATCAATTTATAGTCGCCGTTTCCACCACCTTTTGTTGCTTGGAAATAATCTCCTTGTGATGGATAAATGTTTCCAAGTCCAGGTCCTCCACGCATTACGCTTACTAATACTACTGGTAATTCATCTGCTGTTGCATAAGATAATCCTTCTTGCATAAGTGCAACAGCGCAAGATGATGATGAAGTCATTGCTTTTACACCTGTAGATACAGCTCCGATTACCATGTTAATTGCGGCTAATTCACTTTCAGCAGAAACATATGCTCTTTTTAATTCTTGCATTTTTCCGCTCATAAATTCTCCGATTTCACTTTGTGGAGTTATTGGGTAACCGAAATAGCATTGGCAACCAGCAAGTACTGCAGCGTTTGCTATTGCATAATTCCCTTTTGTTAATACTTTTTTATTAGTTATACATTCTACCATTTTTACCTTCTCTATTTTTATTTTAAAGAGTTATTAATCTTTATATACTTCAGTTATAGCTAAATCAGGACATCTAGTTGCGCAAATTGCACAGCCTAAACATTCATGATTTGGATCATTAAATTCAACAACTTTAATTCCTAGTTTATTTGTTTGATTCCCTATTTTTAAAAGTTTTTTGGGGCATTCATTAATACATAGATAGCATGCTTTGCATTTATCTTTATTTATCACTATATGGCTCATCTTAACCTCTTTTTTTCGTGTCTAAGCAATATTATATCACTTAAAATTAAAAGGAGCCATTTAATCTTTACAATTGTAATAATAAACGTTAATAGTTTGCATAGTTTTGTATTATTCTGTTAATATATATAAGTAAAGAGGGATATTTTTTAGGAAAGAGAAACAAATGGCACTAACTGTAGACGAAATTGCAGAAATACTCAACACTATGCGTGTTGAAAATGAACATAATGTTGAAAATTTTGAAAAAGTTTTGACAGGTATCAACGCAAAACTTGAAATTATGTCTGAAGATAATGAAGCTACAGATTTGATAAAGTTATATATCTCTGAACTAAAAAAAGCTGTTGATGACAAGCATAATTTAATCATTAAAAGATTTGGTGCTGTTGACAGTTCAATGCAAAACCTTTTGGAGTCTCAAAATGCAATTGCAAAAACTGATGAATTAAAAGATTTGTTCCAGGTTCTGAGTTTAAGTTTTGATAATTTTTCAGGAGAGATTGCAAGTCAAAAAAATATTTTAAATAATCTGGAAGAAAATCTTTCAAAACTTAATTCAAATACTTTTAATAAAGATGAATTGGCGGGTATAATAAATGATGTATCTGTAAATTTATCAGATGTAAGTCGTCAGATTGATAAAACTTTTAGTGCTTTTGAAAATTCTTTAAACAATGCAGTATCTTCAATAAATGGATTAAGTACATTTGAACAAGTTGATCAAATTAAGAATAAAGTTGATGCAATTTCAGAGGATATAAATTCTATTCCTTCTAAAATTTCTTTTGCAAGTCTAGAAGATAAAATTGCATATTTTCAAACTCTAATTGATTCAATAAAATCAGTTGTGATTGAGACTTCTTCTCAAAGTTCAGATGTAATATCTGAAAAGTTTAAATCTTTTGAGAGCTCATTAGAAAATATTGTTACAGATTCTGATTTCGCAGGTTTTAAATCTGATTTAGCAGATTTTGTACAGAAAATTATAGATAATTCTTCTGCGTTGAATAATAGTTTGTCATATAGTACAGAAAGAATTGAAAGTATTTTAGCTACTATTAACTCTCTTGATTTTAGAGATGATTTTGCTCAGATAAATGAAAAATTTAGTGAATTGCGAAATTTAATCAGTTCAATTGATAAAACGCAAAATGAAAAATTAAATAATTGGGAAGAAAAATTATCGACTGTTCTTTCAGAAGAAGATTTTCAAGAATTTAAAAATGAAATTTCAAATTATGTGCAAGATTTAATTAATGATTCTTCTTTAATCAAAAGCGATTTGAAGCAAAATAAAGATCAAATTGATAGTATTTTAAAATCAATAGAAAAACTTGATTATCAAATAGATTTAGAAACAATCCAAAATAGAATAGCAGAACTGGAAAATTTGTTAAAAGCTTTTTCTCAATCAAATAGTTATAATTTTCAAAATTTAGAAAAAACTTTAGCATCAATTGTTACAGATTCAGATTTCGCTGGTTTTAAGGCTGATTTAGCAGATTTTGTTCAAAAAATTATTGACAATTCTTCAACTTTAAACAGTAATTTATCATATAGTACAGAAAGAATTGAAAATATTTTATCTACAATTAATTCTCTTGATTATAAAAATGATTTTGAAAATATTGTAGAAAAAGTTGCTGAGTTAAAAAGCATAGTTAGTGAAGAAAATGGCTCGAATATTTCATTCCGTTCAGAAATGTCTGAAAATTTAGGAAAAATTATAGGTCAAATTTCAGGCTTAGAAAAAACATTATCAGAAGTAAAAACGGAGGAAGAACTAGTTTCATTCAGAGAAAATTTGACTGAATTAGTTACTCAAGTTCAATCTAATACTAATTCTTTGAATACAGATTTATCTTATGTAATTCAAAGATTAGAAAATATTTTTGATGCAGTAAATTCAATTTCATTTAAAGATGATATTACTGCATTTGAAGAAAAGATTGAAGAATTAAAAGATTTAGTAAATTTAGTATCTTCTGATAATTCTGCTGAATTTGAAAATCTTCAAAAGGTACTTTCTACAATAGTTACAGATTCTGATTTTGCAGGTTTCAAATCTGATTTAGCAGATTTTGTCCAAAAAATTATTGATAATTCTTCTGCATTGAATAAAGAATTAGAATATACAGCAGAAAGAATTGAAAATATATTAACAACAATTAAATCTATTGATTTCAGAGAAGATTTTGAAAATATTGTTTTAAAAATAAATGAGTTAAAAGAAACTTTTGAAGATGGATCGAAGGTTAATTATACAAATCTTTCATTAGAACTTTCTGATTTGTCAGAAAAATTAGATACAAGTTTTGCAAATCTTGATGAGAAAAGGCAGAATATATATGGGGATTTAAAAAGTGAGTTAGCAAATATTTTGTTAAATATTCACAATTTAATGGAAGCTAATCCGCAAAAATCTATTGATGAATTATCTATTTCTTTATCTCAAATTTCAGAAAAAATTTCATTAATAAGAAATGGTATTAGTTCAGACCTCCAAGAGGATTATGGAGACATAAAAGTCAGTGTAAATTCTGTTATTTCTAATTTGCAGAGTGCGAAGGATGAAATTCTGTCAAGCAATATTGCTAATAATAATAAGCAAGATGAAAATTTTGCAAGTATTATTTCTAAAATAGATTCACAAATTAGTATTTTTGCAGAATTAAAAGATGTATTAGCTGAGAATAATAAAACAGAAGCTTCTAATATAATATCAGCAATTGATAAATTAAATATTGATATCACAGATATTGTTTCTGGAATTAATGAAAATGAAAATTCAAATTATGAAGCTATAAAAGAATATATAGAAGAATTATCTTCAAATTTGAATAATTTGAATGCAGAATTGGATAACATAACAAAACAGAATTCAACTAATTTAATTTCAGAGATAAATGTAGTGTCTGATAATATAAATTCTTTGAAAGAAGAATTTCGACAAGCTGTAGAAAGTAATTTGAATAATTCATCTAAAATTGTAGATGGTATGTCTGTTATTTCTGAACGTATTGACAGCGTTCAAGATGTTTTGTCAGCTAATTCTACAAATAATTTTGAAGCTATACAGGCTTCATTTGAAGATTTATCAAAAAGATTTACAGAAAGCATAAATAATCAACAAGAAGTTTTTGCTCAATTGAATGAATTAAGTGAGCAAAAGAAATTAGAAGTTTTAAATAATCTGTCAACAGATGTTAAAAGTGTTCAAGATTGGTTAAATTCAAATAATGAATCTTTTAAATCAGTTGTGAAAAATAATATTTTAGAAATAAAAGAATTTATTGGAGAAGCAAATAATTCTTTATATGAATCTCAAGTTGTAAGTGAAAATAAATTGTCTTCAAAATTGGAAGCTTTAGAAGTGTTGTATCAAAACTTTGAAGCTTCTGTTTCAGATGTCAATTCAGGAATAAAAAATATTCTTGAAAATATTAATCATCTTGATGCTACCGAGCAAAATGAAGTCGTAAAACAAGAACTTGAAAATGTAAAAACAAATATAAATAGTGTATTAGAAAATCTAAATAAAATAGAAGATAAAAATAATGAATTTACATCTATTTTATTAAGTTTATCTGAAATTGTATTGAAAAAAGATGATATAAATAATCTTGAAGATAAAATTAGCGAGTTTTCAGAATTATTAGTATCAGTAAAAGATATTATAAAAAATTCAGAAGATGTTAATTTAACAGAATTTTCAAAATTATGTGAAAAATTTGATACTTTTTTTGCAGAAGTATTGTCTGAAAATACATTTGAAAATTATAAAAAAGAGTTAATTGATTTAATACAAAAAATAATCGATAATTCAGAAATAGTAAATACATATTCTCTTTCTAATCAATCAAAATTAATCGAAATATTAGAAAGAATTTCAAAATTTGAACCTGTAAATTATTCATATGATTTGGAACAAATTTCGTTGAAAGTTGACAATTTATGCGAAATTTGTGAAGCAAATTCTGAATCTAATTTTGGGAAGTTGAGTGAAAAAATAGATGCAGTAAAAGAAGAAATTTCAAAAAATAATATTTCTGAATTAGTAAATTCTAAGTTTGAAGATTTTGCAGTAATTTTATCATCTGTAAAAGATTTAGTTTCTAATTCTTCTGAATTTAATTCAAATCTTATTGAAGATAAATTTGCGGGATTAAAAGAAAGTTTTTCAAAAATTGTGACAGAAGAAGATTTTACAAATTTCAGAGCCGATTTTTCTGATTTTATTCAAAAAATACTTGATAATGTTACAGTTGCACATCTAAACTCTGATACTAATAAAGAAAAATTATTTGAAGTTGCTGAACAAATTAAAGCACTGGATTATGCAACAGATTTTAAAAATATATTGGAACGTTTGGATGAAGTTAAAGAAGATTTTAAGATTAATTCTAAAATGAATTATGATAATATTATTGGAGCTGTAAATTCATTTAAAGAAGAATTTAATAACAATGTATTATCTTCTATTGATGATAGAAATGAAAAATATAATAATATAAATAATGAGCTTTCTGATATTTTATTAAATGTTCAATTATTGAAAGATTTAACATCTGAAAAATCAACAGAAATTTTTGAAAATATTTCAACTGATTTGCATTCATCTCTTGATGAGTTAAAAGAAAATATTGCTTTAGGAACCAAAATAGATATTGAAAGTGTAAAAAATCTTATAAATGATGTAAATGCTAAATTAAATGATTTTTCTACAGATTTTGTTCAAAAATATGATGCAAATTCATTTAGCATGTCATCCGGATTTGATAATGTAAAAATATCTCTTGAAAATTTAATTGATGCATTTACGAATTTTAGAGATTTAGTGAAAGATGATTTTTCGGCTAATGTAAATACATTATTACCAAATCTAAATGAAATTACTATAAAAGTTGATGATTTGATAAATGAAATAAAACGAATGTCATCAGAATATTCGGTGAAAATCTTAGATTCAATAAATGATGTTTCAAGTAAATTCGATAATTTATCAGATAGTATTAGCAGTGAAATTAATGAAAATATGTCAGCATTTAAAGATATTTTAACTTCATTATCTGATAATTTCCAAATGTTGCATTCAGAAATTTCTCAACAATTAAAGGATAATAATGAAACACAATTAATAGAATTAAAAAATATTTCATTAAATATATCTGATTTTAAATCTCATGTAAATGAAGCTGCAGAAGGTTTAAGAGATTATATTTCAGAATTAAATCTAGCTGCTAAATCATCAAAATCATTAAGTGATTCAAAATTCTCAGAAAAATTATTAGATTTAGAAGCTGCATTAATTCATTCTTCTGAAATACATGAGCAAAAGTTGGAATTGTTGCAAGGAAAACTTTCAGAGTTTGCTCAAATTATAGAGGGTAGTGCATCTGATACAGAGGCAAAGATTGCATCTTCTGTTGAAGAAATTACGGATGTAAAAACAGAGTTATCACTGTTAAATGATTCATTGAAATCTATAAAATTATCTTCTGATGAAAAGTTTACAGAAACAGTTGCTTCAATTGAAACAGGTATAAGTAGTATAATTAGTAATTTAGATTCTGTAAGTGATTCTTTATCCGAAGGATTTAATGAAAAATTAAATGAAAATGTATTACATTTAGATGAAAAATTTGATGGTTTATTAACATCAATAAATGATATTGCTTCTAATAGTTTATCAAATGATTTAGAAGAAAAATTATCAGGATTAAAACAAGAAATCGGATTAATAAATACAGATATTGCAAATGCATTACAAGAAAATGCTGATAATATTGAAAATTCTATAAATGGTTTAAAATCTGATATTCAAGAATTTACAGCTTACGATTTTGATAATATTGTAAATGAAATAAAAGCACAACTTGAATTATCTTTTATGAATTTCAGTGTTGATATTAACGGAGAACTTTCATCAACTGGTGAATCCGTTTCTAGATTAGAACAAGCTTACAAAGAAACATTTAATAAAATATCATTAATAGAGGATTGTGTATCTGAAAAAATTCAAAATGATATCGAATTATTAAATTTGACAATTGAACAAAATTCAAGAGATATTAAAAATACTTTTGGAGATAAATTAGATAATTATATAGATGAACTTAAATCTCATCTTGATTTGCTTTTGAATAATACTAAAACATATGAAAAAATTGATAATCTGAAAGATGAATTGTCAATAAAATTAGATGCGGTATTAGATGAGCAAAATAATTTATCAGAATCTGCAAAAACTCTTATTGATAATAACGCTGAATTAAATCAAAAATTAGATGCGTTGGTTGAAAGTTCTGATACTGAAGAAATTTTAGATTCTTTAACTGAAATTGAATTGAAGGCTCAAGAAAGAGGAGCAGATTTAAAAGATATTATAAATTCATTAACTTCAAAAGTTGATGTAATTGCAAATGATTCTTCTTTAAAACTAGCATTGTCAACAATTGGTGAAAAAATAGATTCAATTGCAGATAACAATACTATTGAACAAGCATTAAAAATGTTATCAGAAAAAATTGATATATTAATTGCGGATAATTCTATAAATTCATTAAGTGATAAGGTAAAAGAAAATTTTGAATTAATTAATAATAAAATTGATGTAATTGCATCAGATACTGCAATTACGGAATTTCAAGAAAAATTTGATGATGCATTTGAAGGAATTAATACAAAAATAGATATATTGGCGTCAGATAGTTCTTTAGAAGAATTGCAGGAAAAATTCGATGAAATTTCTGAAACTGAAGAAAAAGTCGCAGAAATGCTATCTGCGTTGCATGAAAAAGTTGATGTTCTTGCAATGGACGGAAGTGACTTTGACTTAGAAGAAGAAATTGACGATATAAAAGATTTAATCTTTGAACAGCGTAAATATTTTGAAGCAACTTCTGATGAAAAAGCAGCAGCGATTGACAAGTATTTAAAAGATGTTTTATTAAAACTTGATAATGTTGATTTAGAAAAGAATTCTGAAGATATAAAAGAATCAATAATGAATGCTTTAGTATCATTGTTTGATCAAATTTCATTTGTAGAAGAAACAGAGGATATTAAAGACTTTGTTGAGGAAAAAACAGATGAAATTAATCAGAATTTGATCGAAGTTCAAAATCAATTAAAACAGATTGCAAGTTCAAATGATGATTTTGATTATTCTTATACTTTGCAAGATGTAGAAACAGATATTGCAAAATTAAGATTAGCTATAAATAATATGTCAGGCAGTGATTTTGAAAGTTTGTCTGATAATATTAAAAAGATTGTCAAATCGGTTGAAGGTTTAGAATCTTCACTTACTCAAGATCAGGTTGTAGATTTAAAAAGTGATATTGAAAAATTAAATGAAGATATTCTAAGTATCAGCTCAAGAACAAATAAAATACTTCTATCATCGGATGAATCATATAAAGCTCTGAATGAAGGCTTAAATAATTTCAGCAGTCTTGTATATAAATTGGAAGATAGAATAAATTATCTTGATAATAATGCAGTTAGCGAAAGATTAGAAAAGAAAATTGATAATATTCAATCAATGTCTATAGCTTCTGCAAATGCTGATAAAGTATTCCATCAAGTAATGATGTATTTAGGTGAATGGATAGATTCTACTACTGAAAACATTTCAAGTATTACAGAAAAAACATCTGAAATTGCAGATATAAAAGAAAGTATAAATGAATTAAAAGAAGCTATGCCTGAAAAATCTTCAATTTTAGATGAACTTGAAGAGAAGTTTGAACAGCAAGAATTACGAATTGACAGATTAGAGATGAAAATAGAGAAAATTTTATCGGCACTTGAACAAAAAGATGATATGATGTTAAATAGAAAAGTGGATAAAATTGAAAAATTAATATCCAGACTTGGTACAAATATAGAAAAGCTGGCATCATATGTTGATGAAGAATAAATTAATCTCTGATTTAAAAAAGAATATCCCCGCTTCAAATGTATTGGATACATTAGAAGAACGATATGCCTATGCCCAAGATGCAACAAATATTAAGGCGATAAAAAATTTGCCTGATGCTGTTGTATTTGTAGAAAATATAGATCAGGTGCAGACTGTTGTTAAACTTGCGAATAAATATAAAATCCCAATAATTTGTCGTGGTGCGGGCACAAATGTCGTAGGAGCATGTGTGGTAGAGCATGGCGGGATAATTTTAAATTTTTCAAAGATGAATAAAATTATCAATATTAGCCCTGAAAATATGACAGCTACGGTAGAACCAGGTGTTGTGTTAGGTTATTTTCAAAGAGAAGTTGAAAAGTTTGGACTTTTTTATCCCCCTGATCCTTCAAATTTAGCAGTATCCACAATTGGTGGAAGTATAGCTCAATCTTCAGGTGGTGCAAAATCTTTTAAATATGGTACTACAAAAGATTATGTAATTGATTTAAAAGTAGTCATGGCTAATGGCGAAATTTTAAGAACCGGTGCAAATACGATTAAAAATGCAACAGGTTATAATTTGAATACTCTTTTTGTAGGTTCAGAAGGGACATTAGGAATAGTTGTTGGAGCGACTTTAAAATTAATCCCAAAACCTGAGAGCAAGAAAGTTTTGATGGCTTACTTTGATTCTGTAAAAGAAGCGGTATTAGCTGTAAATTCAATTATCGAACAAAGAATTTACCCTGCGACTATTGATTTTATGGATAAAAATGCTATTCAAACAGTTGAAAAGTTTTATCCTGCAAATCTTTTGACAGATAAAGAGGCAGCATTAATTGTAGAGATTGATGGTTTTGAATGTTCTATGCAATATCAAGAAGATATAATAGTTAATATTTTAAATGCCTCAAACGCTTCTAAAATCCAAGTTTCACACAATGAAGGTGAATATAATAAAATTTGGACAGCTCGCAGATCATCAATGGGGGCATGCGCAAAATTAAAACCAAATGTAACAACAGATGATGTAATAGTTCCAAGAGAAAATTTAGAAGCTTTAGTTCTTGGAATTAGAGCAATTTGTGAAAAATATAATCTTGATGTATGTATGGTCGGTCATGTCGGAGATGGTAGTGTTCATCCTCAAATCCCTATAGATTATAATGATGAAGAAGAATATAGACGTTACAAATTAGCTAAAAGTGAAATTTATGATTTGACTGCTAAATTAGGAGGTATACTTTCTGGAGAGCATGGTATAGGAAGTGAAAAACGTGATCATATTCATAAAGTTATTAATTCTGTAGCTCTAGATTATATGCGTCAAATTAAAAAGACTTTAGATCCTAAAAATATTTTAAATCCGTATAAAATATTTTAGGTTTAGGATATAAGTTATGGATAAAAAAGAACTAATTAATTATTTTAAATCTTTAGGCCTAACTGTTCATACCTCAACGAAAGCTCGTGGTCATCAAGGTTTTTTCTTAAAAAACAGGATTGATATTTCAAAGAATATTCCTGAGAATAGAATTATTCCAACTCTTTTGCATGAATTTGCACATTATATTCATGCAAAAATAGAACCTGATATGAATAGAACAGGTGGAACTTTGACTATGCTTTTTAAAGAAGATAATCCTATTTTTATGGATGAATTAATTAAGGTGACAAATTTTGTAGATCAAAATTCTCTTTGTGTAAGATTATATGAGCATAAAGACAGAGTTAAATCAAAAATTAAAGAATACGAAAATATCATAAAAATGTATTATCCAAAATTCTTGCGTTCAAAAAAGTTTAAAGAATTTGATAAATACATTAAAAAATCAAATGCTCGTTACCTTTTAAAATATGATAGAGTAAAATTAATCCAAGGCGGATTTTTTAGAAAAACAATAAAATTATATACAATTGATAATTTAGAAAAAGATTTTACAGACATGCCAAAAGCATTTGCAGCATACATAAGACTAAAATCTTTTCAGAAAAAGCAATCACGAATATCTGCGAGAATAAATAAATATAAAAAATATTATGAACGTCCGACAGAACTTTTTGCAAGATTAATAGAAGGATTATATCTTGATAAAGAATGGACTCAAGCAATAGCCCCTAATGTAACGAAAAGGTTTTATGATTTGCTCAAATGCGGGTATTATCATGAATTAGTAAATTTATTGTGAACATCTTGTTTTTTTACCCCATTCAAGATCGCTACAATGTAAGTAATCCATGTTTTCATATGTTAATACCCAACCTGAAAAATAGTATCCGTTAGGACTCTTATTCAATAATTTGCCTGTCTTAATGCTATCGAAATTATATGGGACTAAGCGAGAATTGGTAATTGAAAATAAAAAAGTATCTTCTCCGATTTTATTAGGTCTTTTTTGTCCGTTTATATCTATCCAAATTTCCCCGTTAGCTGTTTCTCCCTCATAACCTTGCATAGCTATTGATGTTCCGTCAGCTAATATAAATTTATTGTAATACGATAAATTCTCAAAATCTCTTTCTTTTAATCCGTTAAATTGAGTATATTCTTCAGAAAAACATCCTTTTGCTTCATGTCCGCAGTATTTAGCTATATTAAAGTATTTAGCTAATATATCAATGTTATTAACAGTGATGCTTTGCGCCTCTCCTTTCCCATCAACATAATCGTAAGATGCTGAATCCCAATATTTCATTTCTCCATAATCATTAACTGCTTGCATTATGGCATTATTAATAATGCTATAATTTTTTTTAAGAGCAGTTATAATTTCTTTTTCTTTGTATTTAGAAATTAAAGATGGTAAAGTTAGAGCTGCTACAACTCCAATAACCCCTAGTGTAATTAATACTTCTGCAAGAGTAAACCCCTTTAACCCTTTGAAACAAGCAACCTTCGCGGGGGGGGGGCAACCCTTAATGCTTTAAAACTCATAGTTTTAGCCTCCTTTATTATTCCATTTTTATTATTTATTATATTTTTATTTTTGTCAACCATCAAATTTTAAACACGACCATACATGTCTTCGTATCTGATAATATCTTCTTCTATCAAAGGATCACCTTTTTGCACTTCTATAATTTCTAGACCATCTTCATAAGGATTTTGAAGAGAATGAATAGCCTTTACAGGAATATCTACACTATGTCCAGGTGATAAGATTAATTCTTTCCCTTCTAATACAACTTTTGCAGTTCCGGATAATACTACCCAATGTTCACTTCTAAAGTTATGAGATTGAACAGACAATTTCTGCCCTGTATTAACGTGAATAATTTTGGTTAAAAATCCTTCACCTTGTGCTATTACTGTGTAAAATCCCCAAGGACGATAGACAGTTTTATGAACAAGATGAGTATTATCATTTTGTTTTTTCAATGTTTCATAAATTTGTTTAACGTTTTGGGTTTGATCCTTTTTACATGCCAAAATTGCATCTTCAGTTTCGACAATTACGGTATCTTCAAGTCCGATTGTTGTGACAAGTTTTGATGATGCATATACAAAAGAATTTTTAGAACCTCTATCGATTACATGACCGACAAATACATTTCCATTTTCATCTTTTTTACTCACATCGTAAATAGATTGCCATGATCCTAAGTCATTCCAATCGCTTTCAAGCTTAACAAGTGCGATTTTATCTGATTTTTCCATAATTGCGTAATCGATTGAAATGCTAGGCATTTTATCAAAATTGACGAAAGGAATTTGATTGCTTTCCGAAAAATCAAATTCTTCTGAAATTTTTGCAATATCAGGAGCATGTTTAATAGTTTCATTTAAAAGGGTTGAAGCTTTAAACATAAAGATTCCACTGTTCCAGAAGTATGTTCCTTCGTTTAAATATTTTTTAGCTGTTTCATAATTAGGTTTTTCAACAAATTCTTTAACTTTGTATCCGTCAGAAATTTGTTTTGATGTATTTATATAACCGTATCCTGTTTCAGGGTAGTTTGGTTTAATCCCGAAAGTTACTATATAACCTTCTTGAGCAAGTTTTTTACCTTTTTGTACAGTAGATAAAAATTTCTCATTATCTTTTATTAAATGATCAGACGGTACAACAATAATAATAGGGTCAGATGCGGATTTTTGCATAATATATTTTGTAGCAACAACGATAGCAGGTGCAGTATTTTTAGCAACAGGTTCGGCTAAAACAACAGGATTTTCTGTAAGGTCTGTTAATTGCATTTTAACATTTGTAGAATGTTTAGTATTAGTAATACTTATTATATCTTTTTCTGGCATACAAACTTTTAATCTTTCGAAAGTCGCTTGCAAAAGACTTTTGTCAGAGATTAAATTAAGTAGTTGTTTTGGATATAACTCTCTAGATAAAGGCCATAATCTGCTGCCAGAACCGCCTGCTAATATTATTCCGTACATTGTCCCTCCTATATAATATTCAATTATACAATAAAATAAAAAATAATCTAATATCGTAATTTTTTATGTAACTTTTCTTTATTCTTTTTATAAGTATATTAATTTGTTTTTGCTTGAACAAAATAGATTTTTTTGTTAAGATATAATTGTAATGTTTGAATGGGATTTGAGAAAGAGAGTAATAGCAGGAGCTATCGCCTTTGGAGTATTATCTACAGGGCTTTGTTTTGCATTAGTATATCAATCTCCTGCAAAAACTGATGAAATATATTCCGCAGCGTTAAAAGATTTTGAAGATGGTGATTATCAAAATGCATATTATTTGTTTTCTAAAATAGGTTTGTTTTCTAATTTAAAACCTATTTCAATATATCATAGAGCTGAATGTGCAAGGATGCTTGATGATGATAAATCGGAATTAAAGCAGTACCAATTACTGTTTAATAATTACCCAAAACATAAGTTAAGTATTAGATCGCGTTATCTTGCCGGACAAAAATTAGTAAAAGATAGACCGCAATTAGCTAAAAAATACTTTGAATATATTATTCATAATGCGCCTGATACAGATTATGCAATTGCATCAGATTATTATTTAGGCGTTATATTGAAAAATAAATATGAGAATGCAAAAATATTTCCTCAGTCTGTAAAAGATGATATGCAAAATCATTTTAGACATTATATAGAAAAGGCTCCTTCTGGAAAACTGGCATTAAATGCAGTAAATGATTGGTTAAGTATAGATGCGGATATCTCAAAAGATGACTACTTACTTATGGCAAAAACTTGTTATCTTTTTGGGGAATATGAAAAGGCTAGAGAACTTTTAAATAAAACAGATGTATCAGAAGCATGGGCTCTTGATGTAAAAAATTCGTACGCATTAAAAAATTATTCCAGAGCCAAATATTTAACAGAAAACGGATTAAATAAGCATGCTCAATATGTTTCTGAGGATGATATTATTGAAGCTGTTGATATTTATACAAATTTGTCAGAATCAAAAACTAAAGCTGTTGATAGATTACTTGGGATTTCAACAGGTAAAGGTCGTGATTATTTATTAAATTTAAAATGCCAAGGTGTTTCTCAAAATGATAAAACAACTTGTTATAGCCATTTGTATTTAAAATATCCAAACGGAAGATTTTCCGCAGATGCTCTTTCTAATATCTTTTTTGCCAAAATAAAATTAAAAGATTATGAAAATGCAAAAAAAATTGGGAGAGATCATTTAAATAAATTTCCAAATTCTAATTCTGCTCCAATGGTCATGTACTGGATGGGAAAACTAGCAGAGAAAACAAATAATTATCAAGAATATACAAGCTATTATAAAAGTGTAATAGATAAATTCCCTGATTCATATTATGCTTATAGGGCTTACTTAAAATTAAGTAGAATTAATGGACCGTTAGTTACAGATTATATTAATCCAAAACCGGTAGTTTACCCTTATAAATATGCTCATAATAATATAATTGTTAAATTAGTAGAACTTAAAGATTATGATATTGTGAGTGAATTGGCAGATAATGATGATTTTGTAAAAAGTTGGGTTTTATATAAAAAAGGAGATTATTCTCATTCCATGCTTGTCGCAAGAGATGCTATGGAAAAAATGCAAGATAAGCCTGATAAATATGATTTAAGATGGCGTTTAGTATATCCGGTAATTTTTTATGATGATATAAAAAAATATGCAAATGAAGCTGGGAATAATCCACCATTAATGCTAGCATTAACTAGAGAAGAAAGTTATTTTGACCCTCTTGCTCAAAGTTTGGTTGGTGCAAGTGGTCTAATGCAGCTTATGCCATCTACTGCATCTGAAATTAATTCTAAGTATAAATTAGGCATGAATATCTCATATGCGTTATTTAATCCATGTTCAAATATAAAATTAGGTAATTATTACTATAATTTTTTGAGAAAAAATCTGGAGGGGCATGATATTTCATCTGTTGCAGCTTATAATGGTGGTATAGGTTCTATTCAGCGATGGAAAACATCTTTGCACTATAATGATACAGATGAATTTGTAGAACAAATTCCTTATATCGAAACTCAAAATTATGTAAAAAAAGTCTTTAGGAGCTATTGGAATTATATAAGAATATATAACGGTAATAATTAAAAAAGCGATTTATATTTATTAAATCGCTTTTTTTATGTGTTTAATTTCTAATTATTTTTTTAGAAGGTTAAATCATGTTTTTTCTTATATTTTCTTTTTGTTTATCTATTTTTTTGATTCTTTTTTCAATAGATTTTATTTGTTTACTTAAAGCTTTTCTTTCAGCTTTAATAGCTGTATATTGGGCATCTACATCAGAATATTTTGTTTTGTAATTTAGTAATTCATTTCTAACATCTACTTGTGCATTGTCTAGTTGGATAATTGCATTTTGCATTTTAGTATTTCCAGTAGGTTCTTCATTTACAGGAACAGTTTTAGTTGTTACACTAGAAGAATTTGAAGCAATAGTTCTAGTTGAAGAAGCTTTTACAGATGTTCCATAGTTGTTGTTATCGAAGTTTAATGGAGTAAAAGCGTTTCCATCAGCTAATGCAGCTGCAGAGCATGCCAATACTATTGATAATGATAAAATACAATTTCTTAAACTCTTTTTCATGCTGTTTTCTCCTTATTTAAATACTAAATAATTATATGTGAACAGTATATATTATGCATTGTCAAAAAAACTCATTCAAAAAAATGAAAAATTTAAGGAACTATAATTGCAGATTTTCGTCAATAATTTTGTGGAATTTTAAATTATTAACTTTTGTAAACCATTAAAAGTATTGTTATTATAGGGTTTTAATAAAAACATGTAAAACATGAAAAAAAACATGGAAACATGTGCTTGATTTAGAATTTTCTTTTGCATACAATAAGAGACGTGCCCAGTGCACAGCGAACATTAAAAAATAAAGCAAAATAAATAAAATTTAAAAAAGTGCTTGACAAAATTTTTTGATGATATATCATAAGAAATGCAGATGACACTAGCAATTAGAAATAAATAATAATTTGAAAGCATCTGATATATAAAAAGTAGTAAACCCCATTTTGAAAATTCAATAATGTGTCTGCGATAGCAGAACTCTCAAAGAGTGGTCGAACCTAAAAAAGAGAAATGAACATTGACAACAGAATAGCTGAAGACATAATACTTTGTTAATTCTAAAAACGAAATGATGAGGACGGCTTAAGAAATTAAGTCAAAGTAATGAGCTAGAAACTGTCCTAGAGACAGATACTAATAACTTTCTGACAATGGAGAGTTTGATCCTGGCTCAGGACGAACGCTGGCGGCGTGCTTCATACATGCAAGTCGAACGAGAAGTCACCTTCGGGTGATGGAAAGTGGCGGACGGGTGAGTAATGTGTAGAGAATCTGCCCTTGAGTGGGGGACAACAGTTGGAAACGACTGCTAATACCCCATATGAGCTTAGCTGAAATGCTAATCTTGAAAACTCCGGTGCTCAAGGATGAGTCTGCATCTGATTAGCTAGTTGGCGGTGTAATGGACCACCAAGGCTACGATCAGTAGCTGGTTTGAGAGGATGATCAGCCACAATGGGACTGAGACACGGCCCATACTCCTACGGGAGGCAGCAGTAGGGAATTTTGCGCAATGGGGGAAACCCTGACGCAGCAACGCCGCGTGAATGATTAAGCCCTTCGGGGTGTAAAGTTCTGTCAGTAGGGACGAAACTTGACGGTACCTACAGAGGAAGCACCGGCTAACTCCGTGCCAGCAGCCGCGGTAATACGGAGGGTGCGAGCGTTGTCCGGAATCATTGGGCGTAAAGAGTTCGTAGGTGGCATGTAAAGTCCGGTGTTAAATGCAGGAGCTCAACTTCTGTTCGGCACTGGATACTTGCAAGCTAGAATTCGGTAGAGGTAAAGGGAATTCCTGGTGTAGCGGTGAAATGCGTAGATATCAGGAGGAACATCGGTGGCGTAAGCGCTTTACTGGGCCGACATTGACACTGAGGAACGAAAGCCGGGGTAGCAAATGGGATTAGATACCCCAGTAGTCCCGGCCGTAAACGATGGATACTAGGTGTTGCGGGTATCGACCCCTGCAGTGCCGGAGCTAACGCGTTAAGTATCCCGCCTGGGGAGTACGCACGCAAGTGTGAAACTCAAAGGAATTGACGGGGACCCGCACAAGCGGTGGAACATGTGGTTTAATTCGAAGCAACGCGAAAAACCTTACCAGGGCTTGACATCTAACAAATCTTTGAGAAATCAGAGAGTGCTCTTCGGAGAATGTTAAGACAGGTGGTGCACGGTTGTCGTCAGCTCGTGTCGTGAGATGTTGGGTTAAGTCCCGCAACGAGCGCAACCCTCGTCGTTAGTTGGATATATCGGTATACTGGTATATTCCTCTCTAGCGAGACTGCCGGTGATAAACCGGAGGAAGGTGGGGACGACGTCAAATCATCATGCCCCTTATGCTCTGGGCTACACACGTGTTACAATGGCTGGTACAACGAGCGGCCAACTCGCGAGAGTGAGCAAATCTCTAAAAACCAGTCTCAGTTCGGATTGCACTCTGCAACTCGAGTGCATGAAGTCGGAATCGCTAGTAAACGCAGATCAGCACGCTGCGTTGAATACGTTCCCGGGTCTTGTACACACCGCCCGTCACACCATGGAAGTCGACCACGCCCGAAGTACGTGAGCTAACCATTTGGAAGCAGCGTCCTAAGGCAGGGTTGGTGACTGGGGTGAAGTCGTAACAAGGTAGCCGTACCGGAAGGTGTGGCTGGATCACCTCCTTTCTAGGGAGATTTAAGGTATCACATAAGTGATTTAAAACAAGCCTTTATCCCAAGGTCGTAAGTTGATGACTTTATTAAATTTCGGTAAATCAACCAGTTTTTGTTAATAAACGAGACTTAGTTAACGAAGTATTTTCAGTCTATTTTGTTACCAGTGTTCAACTGGACTGTACATTGAAAATTGCATAAGATTATAAGCGTAAAAGATATGTAAAAATAACAACTGTTATCAATATATATTAAAAGCGTAATCATCAATGAATAACTAATAACATATTAGGTAAAGCTACTAAGAGCTAATGGAGAATGCCTTGGTACTGACAGCCGATGAAGGACGTGTAAAGCTGCGATAAGCTTCGGGGAGTTGCTAAAAGACCTTGATCCGAAGAATTCCGAATGGGGAAACCCTGCAAGGTTAAAACCTTGTAATCCATAGATGAATACATAGTCTATGAGAAGGAAAGCCTGTGAACTGAAACATCTTAGTAACAGGACGAAAAGAAAATAACCAAATGATTCCGAAAGTAGCGGCGAGCGAAATTGGAAGAGCCTAAACAATATGTACGTGATAGACTGCAATCGTTGTGCATATTGGGTTGTGGGACTTACGGTATAATTTGCAGATTATACAAAGAGTTACAAAATTATTTATTAGCTAAATACAACTGGGAAGTTGAGCCATAGCGGGTGATAGCCCCTTAAGCGACAATAAATAATCTCTTGTAAGTATCCCGAGTAAGGCGGGGCACGTGAAACCCTGTCTGAATCCACCGGGACCATCCGGTAAGGCTAAATACTAGTCAGTGACCGATAGTGAACGAGTACAGTGATGGAAAGGCGAAAAGAACAGTGAGAAGCTGAGTGAAATAGACCCTGAAACCGTTAGCTTACAATCAGTCAGAGCACTATTAATAGTGTGATGGCGTGCCTGTTGAAGAATGAGCCGGCGAGTTATCTTATGTTGCGAGGTTAAGGAGTTAACATCCGGAGCCATAGCGAAAGCGAGTTTGAATAGAGCGTTAAGTAACCTGAGATAGACCCGAACCTTGGTGATCTAACCTTGACCAGGATGAAGCGTGGGTAACACTACGTGGAGGTCCGAACCGACTGATGTTGAAAAATCAGCGGATGAGTTGAGGTTAGGGGTGAAATGCCAATCGAACCAAGAGCTAGCTGGTTCTCCCCGAAATGCGTTTAGGCACAGCGTCAGAATTATCTTACAGGAGGTAGAGCACTGGTTTTGTGCGGGCGACGAAATGTTGTACCAAACAATGTCAAACTCCGAATGCCTGTAATGTTACTATCTGGCAGTGAGGCTATGAGTGATAAGATCCATGGCCAAGAGGGAAACAGCCCAGAACGCCAGTTAAGGTCCCTAATATATGCTAAGTGGTTAAGGAGGTAGAGTTGCTGAGACAACCAGGAGGTTGGCTTAGAAGCAGCCATCCCTTGAAAGAGTGCGTAATAGCTCACTGGTCAAGCGACTCCGCGCCGAAAATACACCGGGACTCAAGCATATAACCGAAACTGCGTCATATAGTTTACTATATGGGTAGGGGAGCGTTCTGTTGTAGGATGAAGTAAGATCGAAAGGACTTATGGACGAAGCAGAAGTGAGAATGTCGGCATAAGTAGCGAAAACATTGGTGAGAATCCAATGCACCGTAAACCTAAGGTTTCCCCTGGCAGGCTCGTCCGCGGGGGGTTAGTCGGAACCTAAGCTGAGGCCGAAAGGCGTAGGCGATGGACATCAGGTTGATATTCCTGAACTATCTGGTAATCGTTATCAGATGCGGAGGGACGCAGGAGGATAGGCACGCAGCCGACTGGAAGAGGCTGTTTAAGCGTGTAGCTAGTTTGAGTAGGAAAATCCGCTCAGGCGTTATGACGTGAGGCGTAATGAGGAGGATCTACGGATCCGAAGGTGTTGACTCCACACTGCCAAGAAAAACTTCGCACTCGAGATTATCCGGTATCCGTACCGTAAACCGCCACAGGTAGGTTAGTAGAAAATACTAAGGTGCGCGAGACAACTCTCGCTAAGGAACTCGGCAAAATCACCTCGTAACTTCGGGAGAAGAGGTACCCTGGTAGAGTGAAGCGATTTACTCGTGGAGCTTGATAGGGTCGCAGTGAATTGGCCCATGCGACTGTTTACCAAAAACACAGGTCTCTGCTAAGTCGATCAAGACGATGTATAGGGGCTGACGCCTGCCCGGTGTCGGAAGGTTACGTGGAAGGGTTAGACTTCGGTCGAAGCTCTGAAACTAAGCCCCGATGAACGGCGGCCGTAACTATAACGGTCCTAAGGTAGCGAAATTCCTTGTCAGGTAAGTTCTGACCCGCACGAATGGCGTAACGATATGGGCGCTGTCTCGGCGAGAGGCTCGGCGAAATTGGATTATCCGTGAAGATACGGATTACGTGTACCAGGACAGAAAGACCCTATTGAGCTTTACTGTAGCTTGAAATTGAATTCGGGTTCTCATTGTGCAGTATAGGTGGGAGACATTGAAGCAGGGACGTCAGTCTTTGTGGAGTCATCGTTGAGATACCACTCTGTGATAATTTGAATTCTAACCTTGATCCCTCTAATAACAGGGCAAGGGACAGTTTCTGGTAGGCAGTTTGACTGGGGCGGTCGCCTCCTAAAATGTAACGGAGGCGTTCAAAGGTTCCCTCAGGTTGGTCGGAAATCAACCGTTGAGTGTAATAGCACAAGGGAGCTTGACTGCGAGACCTACAAGTCGAGCAGGTACGAAAGTAGGATATAGTGATCCGGTGGTTCTGTATGGAAGGGCCATCGCTCATCGGATAAAAGTTACCATAGGGATAACAGGCTTATCTCCCCCAAGAGTCCACATCGACGGGGAGGTTTGGCACCTCGATGTCGGCTCGTCGCATCCTGGGGCTGTAGTAGGTCCCAAGGGTTGGGCTGTTCGCCCATTAAAGCGGCACGCGAGCTGGGTTCAGAACGTCGTGAGACAGTTCGGTCCATATCCGGTATACGCGCAAGAGATTTGAACGGAGTCTTCCTTAGTACGAGAGGACCGGGAAGAGGGGACCTCCAGTGTACGGGTTATCGCGCCAGCGGTAAACGCCCGGTAGCTGTGTTCCAAGCGGATAAGTGCTGAAAGCATATAAGTACGAAGCCCACCGTAAGATGAGATCTCTCATAGCACAAGCTAGTAAGTCCCCGTGCAGATTACACGGTTGATAGGTCAGAGATGTAAGAATGGCAACATTTTCAGTCGACTGATACTAATAGGACGAGGGCTTTTCCTAACAAAGTTAGGTGATTGCGTTAGTTTATAATCCTTATGCAGCTTTCAGGGTACAGTAAATCCCACTTAAAAGATTTGCTGGTGACCAAGAGTGAGGAAAACACCCGTTCCCATCCCGAACACGGTCGTAAAGACTCACATCGGTGAAAATACTTGGCGGGCCACCGCCTGGGAAGATAACTCGTTGCCAGCGCCTATATTTAAAGAGAACTTAAAATTAAATTTAAGTTCTCTTTTTTTGTTATTAATTATTAATTGACTTTTTACATTTCATCATTAAACAATAAGTATGTTTATATTGGAGTTTTTTAAGAATAATAAAGTTTGCCATCATGAAAATGTTCGCCCTGATGTTGATTTTGCTTATTGCCCTGATTGTGGGGAATTAGTTGAAAATCAGTGGTTTCTTATTAGATGTAGTTGTTGCGGGGTTAAGTTGAAGGCCATTATGAAAAATGGAGAAATTATTCCTGAGAATCGTTTTTGTCATAATTGTGGTGCTAGAGAATATCTGGTTGAAAGAATTTCTAAGATAAATTTTATAGATATTAGTTATGCAGTTTTGGTTAAAGCAATTGTAAAAAACAACTTATCTAAGTATACTCAAAGTTGGGTTGAGAATGATTTTAGAACATCAAATTACAGACCAAGACTGCTGCAACAATTCCTATAAAATCTGCTAGTAGTCCTACTATTAGTGCATATCTTAGTTTAGAAATTCCTATTGCTCCAAAATATACTGCGAGTATATAAAATGTTGTTTCGCTTGAACCAACCATTATGGCTGCTAATTTTGTTGCGTATGCATCAGGTCCCAAATTATGAGCAATGTCAGAAAAAACTCCTAAGGCAGCTGAGCCTGATAGTGATCTTACAATCATAATTGGGATTGTATCTGCAGGAATGTTAAAATGGTTTAATATAGGTTTTAAGGCATTTCCAGCCATTTCAATTATTCCAGAAGCCCTAAACATTGATATTGCAACAATGATTGCTACCAAATATGGAATAATATTTACTGCTACTTTAAAACCGTCTTTTGCTCCATCTGTAAATGTTTCGTATAATGGAACTTTTTTTATAAGTCCTAATGTTAAAATTAATATTATTATGGATGGTAATGCCCAAAGAGAGATTATATCCATTATTGTTTGAAACATTAATAATCCTCCTTAGAGTTTTCTTTTTGAGGCATCCATAATTTTTGGAAAATTTTGGCAAGAATTATTGCGCAAATAAAAGCTATTGATGTAACTAAAAGAGTTGGAGCAATAATTTCTGTTGGATTTTTATAGCCAATTCCTATTAATATTGCGATTACAGTAGCCGGTATAAGTTGAAATCCAGCTGTACTCATAGCTAAAAACATACACATAGCATTAGATGCTGATGTTTTATCTGTGTTATGTTTTTGTAATTCTTCCATTGCTTTTATCCCGATTGGAGTTGCTGCATTAGCAAGTCCAAATGCATTAGCTGTAAATGTCATTGCGATATCACCTATTGCTGGAGAATCTTCTGGAATTTCATTGAATAATTTTTTTGTTATAGGTTTTATAACCTTTGCTATAAATTTTATTAACCCGCATTTGTCTGCTATTTTCATCATTCCAAGCCAAAAAGCCATTATTCCAATTAGAGAAAATGCAACTTTTACGGATAACTCAGCTCCTGTTAGAATAGAATTTACTACATCAGAAAGTTTTCCATTTATGGCTCCGATAATAATTGATATTACAATTAAAAAATAGAAAATATAATTCATATTTGTATTAAACCATTAAATATTATAATGGTCAATAAATTAATGTCTGTGATGTCTGTGTGGTGGAGGAGGCGCATCATGTCTATGATGGTGATGATGAGGTATAGTTGGATAAATTACTCCAGGTACAGCTACCGGCATATAAATGGTGTTTTTTTGAGATTCTTCATAATCATCCATTATAGCTTTATATTCATCATAGTTAATTGTATTAGGATTTGAATTATCTTCATTATATTCTTCAGATAATATATTAAATTGTCTTGCAGTATATTCTACTTGTTTTTCTGAAAATGGTAAATATTTCATATATTTATTCCAATTGTTTTGTTCTATATTTACAACTTCTAGTGCTGATAATGTCCCATTTTCATTAATATCTAATTCGTTAAAAATTTCTCTTCTGTTTTTATTTGGATTTACATAGTTTTTGTCACCGGTTTTAAAACAATCTGGAATATTATACATTGGGGTATTTGTTACCGGAACTGTTATATAATTTATTGGAGGGTAGTATATTTGTGCTTTTGCTTCTTCTGCAGGGATTGTAGTGGCTAGTGCTATTGCCGCAGCTCCTGCTACATTTTTTAATTTATTTGATTTCTTGTTGTCCCCATAAAAATTTGGATTTGTATGATAATTTTGTATAGCTGTAATTCTCATATAATACCCCTTTATATTTTGACCACATGAATATAATAGTCAATAAAAAATTTTTTTGTTTGTTCTTTAAGAAATTTTTACATACAAAAAACGGGATTATAAAATAATCCCGTTTTTATTTTTATTTGTTTAATTTAGATTAGTGGCAGCAAGAGCATTCAGAGCAAGTGCAACCTAAAGCTTCTTTAGCTTCTTCTAATCTTACTTTAATACGTCCGTCAACTGCGATTCCTTCACCTGTTGTTTCAGAAATTAACAATGGGTTAATATCTAATTCATCAATGAATTTGAAATCGTTTACTAATTGAGATAATCTCAATAATGTTTCTTGGATTTGGTCGATTTGTGCAGGTTTTGTACCTCTAGCACCTTCTAGTAATTTGTATGCTTTAACTGATTTAATCATATCCATAGCATCGATATCTGTTAAAGGAGCAATTCTGAAAGTTACGTCTTTCATAACTTCTACGAATACACCGCCTAAACCGAACATCATCATTGGACCGTATTGAGGATCTGTTGCGATACCGCAAACCATTTCACGGTTACCTTTAACCATTTCTTGAATGATTACACCTTCAAGACCTTCAAGCAATCCTTTTGCTTCAAGTCTTTCAAGTAATCCTTTGTATTCTCTTCTCAATTGTTCTTCTGATTTGATGTTAACAACAACACCACCTACATCTGTTTTGTGAGAAGTTGTTTTTGATGTCATTTTCATAACAACTGGATATCCGATTGAATTTCCTAATTCTACAACTTCTTCTTCATTTGTAGCTAAGCCGTATTTGCAAGCTCTGATACCGTATGCTTGTAATACGTCGATAGATTCAAGTGTTGTAAGTTGTGCTCTACCTTCAGCTAAAGAGTTTTTAATAATTTTTTCAACTTTAGCTTTGTCTACATCGTAGCAAGGGATTTTGCCTTCTGGTCTTTCCATCCATAATCTTTGTTGATTTAATCTGTTCAAACCGTCAGCAGCTTCTTCTGCATACATAAAGAATGGCATATTAACATCCATATCTGAAAGTTTTGAGAAGAATTCATTTTTAGTCATGAATACACCAATAACTGGTTTTTCAGGATGTTCTGCTTTGATTTCCATTAATGCTTTAGCAACATCAATATCTTTTAATCCTAAGAATGGAAGATAAATTGTGATAATCATATCAACATTTTCATCAGCAATAACTGTTTCTAATGTTTGTTTGTAGTGTTCGATAGGAGCTGAAGCAATCATATCGATTGGGTTTTTAACTGATGCTGCAGATGGTAAGAAACTTCTTAATTTATCTTTTGTAGCATCAGAAATTTTAGCCATTTGCATACCGTATTCACATACAGCATCTGTAGCCATAATTCCAGGACCGCCTGAGTTTGTAATAATTGCAACTCTGTCACCTTTTGGAATAGGGCAGTTAGCAAATACTTTAGCTGTTGCAAATAAGTTTTTCAATGAGAATTCTCTGATTACACCTGATTGATGTAATAATGCTGCTGCAGCTTTATCAGCACCTGCTAATGAACCAGTGTGAGAAGATGCTGCAGATGCACCTGCTGCTGAACGGCCAGATTTTAGAGCTAAGATTGGTTTTTTCTTAGTTACTCTTGAAGCTAATTTTCTGAAGTTAGCTGGGTTTTGAATTGATTCCATGTAAAGTAGAATTTGTTCAACATCTTTATCATTTTCCCAATATTCAATAGCTGTTTCAGCATTAACATCAGCTTGGTTACCAATTGAAATGAATTGAGCAAAACCAAGGTTTAAGTCTTTCAAAATGTTTAAAATACCGCCGCCTAAAGCACCTGATTGTGATACGAAACCGATGTTTCCTCTTTCAGGTAAGCTTTCTGCGAAGCAGCCGTCCATTCTGATTTCAGGGTTAGTATTTACAACACCTAAACAGTTTGGACCTACACATCTCATACCATATTCTTTAATTTTAGCAACTAATTGTTTTTCAACTTCAGCACCTTCAGCACCTGTTTCTTTGAAACCAGCTGTGATGATACATAAACCTTTAATGCCTTTTTCATGGCATTGATCAATTGTTGATAATACAAATTTTGCGTTTACAACGATGATTGCAAGATCTACTTCTCCAGGAATTTCTAATACTGAAGTGTATGCTTGTAATCCTTCAATAATACCACCTTTTGGGTTTACAGGATAAATTTTTCCATTAAAATTGTATTCCTGTAATCTTTTCATAATATCAGAACCGATAGTATGTTCTTTTGTTGATGCACCGATAACCGCAATTGATTTCGGTTTCATAATTTTGTCTAAAAGATTCATTTTCTTTCCTTTCTTTTCTTCTTATTTTATTTATTCGTCTTGCATTATTTCCATAAATTTTCGACCTAGTTTGTTAAAAAATTTAGTAGTTTTTTCTTTAAATGTTGGGGGTAAATTTACTAATTTTTTATCAAATTCTTCAATTGCATTTTGTGCAGCAATATCATAAAATTCAAGATTTTGACTCATTTTTACTATATGCTTATTAGCTTTTCTTTTCCCTAAATCGGTTTCTTTTTGAGCTATAATACTTACAGTTTTTTCTGCGTGATCTTGTTTTATGAATAAGTCATAAGGTTTGTCTGCTATCAATTTTTGCATAGTATCAAAATGTCGTCTTACAAATTTACAAGGTTCATAACTTAAATCAGGTTCTACAAATATTTTACCTTGAAAATTTGTATTATTTTGACTTTGATTATTAATTTTTTGTACTTGCATTTTGTTTCCTCAAATTAATATCCGTTAACTATCCATTCTCTTACACGGAATTTTGCACCTAAGTCAGTTGCAATTTTTTCACAAGTTTTTAGATCTAAATGTCTGCCTTTGTAACCTTCAACGACACTTGCAACTACGGATATATTTTCATCTGCACATGCTTTAATGAATTTTTTTACTTCTTCATAGGCTTCGTCAAATTTTGGTTGAGAAAGTTCATTATATTCTTCTTTTGTAGCTCCATTTAAACTTACAGAAAATTCATCAATAAGTCCTTTTAATTCTGGAATGACATTGCGTTTGTATACAAAATTTGCATGGCCGTTTGTATTTATTCTTATTTTTGTTTCGGGGTATTTTTCTTTAATATATTTAGCTACTTCTTTTAATTCTTCTAATTTTAACATTGGTTCACCATACCCACAAAAAATTACTTCTTTGGTAGGTTCAAATGTTTTAAATTGTTGAATTACATCTTTAGCAGTTGAATTTTCGTCATCAAGCCAAAGTTTTTGTCCTACTACATCGTCTTTGTCTTTTCTAAGGCAAAAGATACAGTCATTTGTACATCTGTTAGTAAGATTAATATAAATTTTTTTATCAAGTAAATATACTAAAGTGTTTGCCATGACAAGCCTTTCGATATTAAAATTATTGCACAGGCAAAATTTTTTTACAAGCAATTATTACTACTCTATATACAATAGTTTATTTATATCAATGTTTAATACTTTTGCAAGTTCCAAAATTTTCCCTAATGACATATTTATTTTTCCTGTCTCTATTTTAGCCAAATATGTTAAATGTACATGCATCATTTCTGACAGTTGTTCTTGAGTAAGTCCTTTTTTCATTCTTGCAATTTTGACATTTAACCCAAACTTTTTTAAAAGTTCTTCTTTAGTTATATCTAAATTCATATACTTATATGTATAACAATTGACAAATTTAATATATAGATATATAGTGGTAATATATTATACAAATATATCTATAAACAAGAAGGGAATTTATGAAAAATATATCAGGATTTACTCTTGCAGAGATTTTAATTACACTTGGAGTAATCGGTGTTGTATTTGCAATGACTCTACCTGTTTTAATTCAAGGCTGGAATGATAAGGCAAGTGTTGTTAAAGTAAAAAAAGCTTATTCAATTCTTAATCAAGCATACTTAATGTCTAAAGAAGATAATGGACCTGTTAGTGAATGGGATATTGAAAAATCGTCAGATTTGGTTCCTTATTTTACGAAATATATTAGAAATGTACAAATCTGTGATGATACAGAAATAAATGGTTGTAAAAGTATGAGTTCCTATGATTTAACAGGAAAAAGTTATACAAATGCTTTGGAATACTATCATTTTATTGATTCGAGCGGGCTTGCTTATGTGTTAAAAAAGGGCTATCATATAGGATTATCAGAAGCATTAGAATATGGTGGTTATTATTACGGCAATAATTCAGAGCCTTTAATGAATGTAGTTATTGTTAATATAAGTAGTAAAAAAGATGTTTTAAGATATGGGATTGACACATTTGTATTTTTTATAACTGATAAAGGGATTGTGCCTTACGGAATCATTGGCTGGTCAAAGCAGAGCATGTGTGATCCAACAACTCCATCAAGTGGTGCTGGTTGGTGGAATGGTATGGGATGTGCAGGCTGGGTTATTAGTGAAGGAAATATGGACTATGTTAAATGTGTAAGGGGAAATCAAAAATATTGTGAACGCGGAAATTATAACCCTTAATTATTTTTTCTTATTTTTTTCTTCTGAATAATCGGCAGTTCCAGGGAATTTATTTTGACCAGTTGTCATTTTTGTAATCCAATATTGCATTTTAGGAATAAGTGTTGATAAGAATAATGCTGATACTGCAAAACCAACACCCCAGTTAAATGTATTTTTAATAAAGTTTTCTCTGCAGAATTTTTTCAATGTATTTGAATCAATTTCTTTACCTTGTTTTTCTGCTTTTTCTACAAGTTTAGTTACGTAATGAACAATATCTTCTTTTAAATCTTTTAGTTCTTCATAATTTACATATTTGTATTTATCGGTAGATGCATTTTGAGTTGCTACACTGAATACATTTTGTAAGAATTCAGGCATGTTAATTGCACCTTCTCTAAATACATCTTTAATTTGATTTTTAGTAAGAACTGCAACTCCTTCAACTTCCGGTTGTAGTTTTGACATTCTTTCTGCAAGGTCTGTATAATTTTTAATCTGCTCTGCAGAGAAGTGTCTGTGATTTTTTAAGTAATCTTTGAATGTATCAAGAGTTACCACTTTATGTTCATTAAATTTCTGAAGTAAATCTTTATCAATATAACCGACATTTGAGTTGTCGCCGAATACTTTTTGAGAGAATTTTTCAACACTCATTTTTCCGTTATTTTCATCTAAGACAGCTTGTAGAAGATCTGTTACTTGTTTAGCTGCTACAGGATCAAGTCTTGTTTTTCTGCCATCTTCTAATAAATTAAGCCATCTGTTAATATTTGGCATACTAAACATGTAGAAATAAATTGATGTTAAATCTCTGAATAAAACTTCTGTTCTTTCATGATTATTTCTTGAGCTGATAGCTCTACCTCCTGCAATACCAGCATCTGTAGAAAGAAGTTGATATGTAGGATCATTTTCAAATTTATTTGCTACTGATAGTAATGTATTGTAATTCATTCCGAATGAAACTTTTTTATTGTTTTCGGATTTAATGAATTTATCCATTGATACTTTTGGTTGTGTTTGGTTATCAAATGGGTTATTAGAAATATTATTTTGAGGTTTTGTATCTTCGTTATTAAAATGTTTTTGGTGATATACAGCTGTAATATGCTGATTTATTTTTGGAACTACAAGTCCTACTAATACGTTTGCGAGTAAGATACTTGATCCTATTTTAAGAGCTTTAAATACTGCAATTTGATTTTTTGTAAGATTTTGAATTAATTTACCGGTTTTCCCTTCAAGTTTTGCAGCTTCTTTTAATTTTTTATCATCATATAAGAAGTTTTTAAGAGGTTTTCTAATTCCATCTTCTTGAGCATCAAAATCAGTTGTATGTAAATTTAAAATTCTTTTGCCGATATGGTCGTTCATTTTATTGAACATTTTTACGCCGGCAAACCAGAATAATGCTCCGATACTTTCTTCGGTAAATCTTTCTCTAGCTTCTTCAAAACCGCCTCTTTTGTAAGCTTGCAGAGTTCTTCCACCTGTTACAAAACATTCCAACATAATTAATGGTGCAAGGCTCCTGCTCGCAATTCCGCGAACAAATCTGCGAGGATAACTAAAATTTGATATTGTTTGAGGGGTTATATTCATATTTTTTCCGTTAGAATAATTTAATTAATATTCCTGAAAAAAATTTTTTGCCTAATATGGGAATTTTTTTAATATTTTGTTACAGGAAAAATGTATCATAAACACTAATTAAGTTTTGTTAAATTTAATTAATTAATTAGCAATGTTTTTTCTTTAGTGTTTTTGATACAATGTGACAAGAAGGTATGTGTTATGCAAGTTAATAAAATTGGAAATAATATAGACCAGACTTATGTTTCAGAAAAGAAAAGAGATCGTAATATAAAAAATGGTGTAATGCTCACATCAGCTTTAGGAGTGGGCACTGCTTTAGCTCATGTTGCAAAAAGACAAGGTTTTTCTTTATCCCCATCAAAGATAATGCATACACCAGTTAAAGATTGGGCAATATTTGGTTTATATAATAAAAATAAGCCTGATAGAAAAGTTTTAAATTTAGATAATCCATTAGATATTATAGAAATTGCTTCAGCATCTGTAATTGGAGGTTTAGCTGGCGGTGCAATTTTTGATGATAAAAAACATTTAAAAGCAAAATTGAAAGAATCTGTAAATCAATTTTTAGGTAATGTTTTGGTGCCGATTGCTTGTGTTGGAGCAGCATCAAAACTCTATAATAAGCATAAAGAAAGTATTGTAAATTTTATGCCTCAGTTGGCAGAAAAAGGGAAAGTTTCAAAATTTTTCAATAAAGTATTCCGTGCAATACCAGGATCAATTGCGACAATTGCATCATTAGGTGTTGGTATTTTTGCTGGTAATAGAGTTTCAAACGTTTTAAATGAAAAAATATTTCATAAGAAAGTTAAAAGAGAAATTAAAACATCAGATTTTGCTCCACACGTTGATGATTTAGGTATGGCGATTTCAATGATGTCTGAAAAATCTCCATTTTCATCTTTTGTACAAAGGGTTGTCCCATTATTCTTATGTGTACCTGGTATAGAAGTTGGTACGCATAGAGAAGAATAGGTGAAAATTTAAAATAATAAATATTGAATTAAAAGAATCTGTTGATTATATTTATTCTTCGACAGGTTCTTTTAATATATCTGCATATTTTTGTAAATCATCAAGTAGTGGTTGATATTTTTCAGTTAAACTGTTTCTTGTTTTATCCCTATTTTGTTCATTTTCAGCCATAACTTGCATATCTATTTTAGCTTGCAGAGCTTTTTTCAATAATTCCGGAATATTTAGTGCTGTAGGATTTTCGCTTGCAAGATTTTTGTAATATTTATCTAAATAATCTGTGCTAATGCGTTCTTTCCAATTTTCTTCTCTTTTAGATCCTCCGATGTTATATGTAACATCAGTAATGCCTAATAGATCTGCAAATGAAATTTGGAATTTAGGTGTTGTCATAAGTTCGGCAAATTTAGCTCTTACGCGTTCCCTATCATTTGTATTATATAATTCTTTTAATTGGTTTCTAATATCTCCGATATTTTTTCTTCCATCGTCCATATTTAGATATCCTGCAAGATAGTCAGCATTCCAAGATTCTTGTTCTCTTGTGTATTCTCCTTTTGATCCATCTTTCATATCACCAATACGCTGCATATAAGTCATTGCAGGCATGTTATCGTGAGAACCCATTAAATACCAATCATCTTTTCTTCCTTCTTTTAATAATTTTTGTGATTTATTCCAGTCAATGTTTTGAATTTTTGGAAGATTTAATTGATGTTCATATATTTGGACAAATCTGCTAGGATAACTGCATATATCTTCCCATACAGGCATGTCCTGAGTAATTCCTTTTTCTCTTAATTCTGGAAGAATTAATTTTTCTAACAATTTTGGATAATACCAATTTTTATCATATTCATCTCTTGGATTTTTAGGATCTCTTAATTCTGAAATGTATTTTTCAACATTATGATTTTTATTATCTCCATTTACAAATTCATCATCTGAAGCGGTTGTTGAAAGAATATAAGGTTCAATTAATCCCATTGCATGGTCAATTCTGATATTTTCACAAAACTCAAGAGCATAAGCTAATTTTTCTTTTAAGAATTTTCCGCCGTCTCCAAGTTCATAATTGTTGTTTTTAAATATTTTTTTAGGATCGATTACAGGAATATACCATCTTTGAGATTTTCCATTACTTTCTCTTGCTCCCATTTCCCAATCTTTAAGGAATACGTCTTGGTATCTCCATCTATCCATTTTGGAACAACCAACTAATAAGTCGTTATAATATTTAAAACCTTCAGAATCGCGCCATTCTTTATTTTCTTTAATTTGTTTTGTTGCTATAAATTGTTCAAATTTATATTGATCTATTTCATTTTTATTAGCATCAACTAAATCATTATATCTTTCAATAGCCTCAAAGTTCCCTTTACGGATATTAGATATTAAATTTTTGTCTGCTTTATCTTCCCATTCTTCAAATCTATCAGTACCATGTTTTTTTGATAGTATATGGAACAATCCTTCATCAGTTAATCTTTCATCATGTTTATTTATAAATTTATTAAAATCCTTGTTTAATGCAAGAGCTTGAGGTTGCCCTTTTGCTACTTTTGCTTTGAAATTGTTAAAGCTTTCCTTTAATGCTGTATTGTAAGATCTTAAAGCTTCATTGAAATCAGTCATATCGTAATTTTTATCGCTAATTTCAGGAATTTTAGTTACATTGTTATATGTTTCTTCTGAAAGAATTTTTCCGTATTTATCTTTTGTTAATTCTTCTAAATCTATAAACAATTTATTTTTAGCGAAAGCTGATGAATTATATGGGGACGGTTTTATTTCTCCGTTTATAACTTCTAGTTCTCCTCCTGGTCCTAGTTGGTTTCCGTTAAAACCATATAGCATCAAAAATTTTGTGTATTCTTTTGCTGCATTACCATAAGGAGATCCGATATATGAATCTCTTCCAAGTGCAGGGAAACAAGATCCATGAGTGATAATAACTCTTTCTTTATTTCCTAATGCTTCATAAGTTTTATTAATTGTTTCTTTTAGTCCTGGCTCTTCTTCTTTGGTTGGACGTCTACGAAATGTTATTTGATTATTATTTATCCCTAATACACGCATGTTATTATCAAACCCCAAATAAAAATTTTTTTGCTGATATGTGAAGTATTATTAAATTTCTGATATTACTTCTATTTGAGCATTACATCCAATTTCTTCTCTTGATAAAACTGTAATATTGTTAAGATAACTGCTCAAAAGAGTAAATATCAAATGTCTAAATTCTAATGGAACAAGTAATTTTGGATTATCAATATTAAATTGTTCCATTTTTTTAGATATTTTTTCTGCTAAAGTTTCTGCAAAACCTGCATCAATTCTAATTATTGCATCATCACTTTCATCAAAATTTGGCATGAATTTATCAAGAGTTTTGTCGGATATTTCAAATGCACTAATTATACCATCAGTGTTTTTGTAATATTTACAAATTTGTTTAGAAAGTGAAAGTCTTATTTTTTTGATTAAATCTGATTTTGTAGTTTCTTGTGCAAAATCATTTATTTTTTCAAAGATGTATGTAATATCTTTAATTGAAATTTTTTCTCTAATTAAGCTTGTTAAAATAAATCTTAAATCAGATAGAGAAACAAAATCTGGAATTATGTTTGAAACTAGAAAATCATTTGTATCATTTACTACATCAATATATTTATCTAAGTCTTCATAATCCAGAAGATCATCAACATATTTTATTGCACAATATTCTAAAGCTCTTGCAATAAATTCTGATCCGGAAATACCATTTTGCCAGAAATCTTTTGTTTTATCTTTTTCTATCCAGATAATCTTTTTACCTGTTATTTGGTCAGTATCAATGATTGAATTTTTAATTTTTTTATCTAGATGTAAATCGTCTGCAAAAAACATTAAAAATTGTGGATAAACACAAGATTTGAAAACATCTATCCCTCTAACTCTTATTGAAAATTCGTAAGGATTAAGGTTTTCGTCATCTTTGAATACAATTTTAGGTATTACATATCCAAGTTCTTCTGTTAATTTCAATCTAGATTTTACAGTTTCAGCAACAAGTTCTTCTTCTTGAATTTCACTGTCAGGATCAATATATCCTAAAATTTCTTCACTTAGATGAATTGATAATTTTTCTTCTTTAAGTTTAGAATACATTGCATCAGGAGATGTTGCTTTTGCTAGTTTTAATTTCAATTCATCAAGTTCTTTCAAACCTGCAGATATTTTATCGTTGAGTTTTTTTCTATTTACAGAAGCAGGAGCTTCTCCTTCGAGTTCTGTTTTTATTTTAGCGATTTTAGCTTTTTGATCTTTTATTTTACTTTGAATTTCAAGGCAAATTTCATAAGGAGATTGTTCTGGAGAAAGCATTTTTTCCATCTGACTTTTAAATGTTGAAATATTAATTGTATCAGCATTTATTTCATTATTAGATGGAGACGCTTCTTTCATAAAAATGCAGTGACAAAGTATTTGGCCATCATCATTTTCAACTTCTTGCATGCTGTATAATTCCCAATCATTCATAGACATTTCATTTAATAAATTTTGAAGTTCTTGGGTATTTTCACTTGAGCATGTTTTTATCACATACTGCATTTTTTTATTTAACATAATTACTCCTTAGTTTTTGTCATTAGCAATTAATATTTTTAATGCTTCAATCGCTGTTTTAATTGCTTTATCAGTGTCATGAACGACAGGATTTTCAAGATTAAGTTTTTCTCTTTCCTGATTAGCTACAGTAAGAAATACAGACCCTACTCTTACTTTTAGAAAACTGCCAACTATAAACAAAGCAGCTGATTCCATTTCAGAAGCTAAAGTTCCCATTTTTTTCCAAGCTTCCCATTTGTTTAAAAGTTCATAATTTACAGGCATTTTTTCAGGAGAATGTTGCCCATAAAAAGAATCCTTGCACTGGACAACTCCTGTGTGATATTCATAATTTAAGTTTTTAGAAGCGCTAACTAGAGAATTTATTACATCTAAATTTGCAATAGCAGGAAACTCAATAGGAGCATACTCTTTTGAAGTTCCTTCCATTCTTATTGCTCCAGTTGCAATTACAATATCGCCACCTTTTACGTTTGTGTCAATTCCTCCACATGTACCGACACGAATAAATGTTTTAGCTCCGATATTAACTAATTCTTCCAATGCAATAGATGCAGAAGGTCCTCCTATACCGGTTGATGTAACACTAACTTTTGTGCCGTTTAAAAATCCGGTATAGGTTATATATTCTCTTCTGTCTGCTATTAATTTTGCATCATCAAAATAGGCTGCAATTTTTTCACATCTTTTAGGGTCACCTGGTAAAATTACATATTCACCTACATCACCCTTGTTAAGTCCGATATGATATTGTTCTCCATGTTCTGAGTATTTCATTGATTTCCTTTGAGTATTTCTAGTTTTTGTGCAAAGTCTTATTACTGATGAAACGATACGTTACTAAAATTGTCCGCTTTTTAATTTTTGGATTACAAGATCAGAAATATCAACTCCGCCTACAAAAATTACTCTGTAATCAACAATAGCATCAAGTTTTTGTTCTACAAGTACTTGCTTTGTTGCAGCTTGAATTTTGTTGTATACTTGTTCTTCTTTTTGAGCTTTTAATTTCATGTAAGCATCTTCTTTTAATTTGAATTCTCTTGCTGTTTGAGCTTCAAAGTTTTGTTTTTTCAATGGAGTATCTAAAGCTTTGTATTGTTTTTCTTTATCTACCATATATTGTTGCATTTCAAGTGCTTTCGCATCAATTTCTTTTATTGCTTGTTGAGCAAAAGGAAAACCATCTTGAACTTTTTGATAATCAATGTAACCTACCCCAGCAGCATTAGCTTGATTGCCTAATGTTAAAAATAATCCTGCTGTCATTAATAGTGCTGCTAATTTGAATTTTTTCATTTAATACCCTCCTAAGGATTTTATATTAATACATTATGTCGCCTACACCAAAAGTAAAGTAACCGCTTCTGCTACCGTTATCACCCGGATTTGTAAGAGGAATACCATAATCGATTGATAATGGTCCCATTCCTGGAATATACAGTTTCAAACCTACACCGGCTGATACTGCATAAAGTGGTCTGTCGTAAATTTGATCTGTAATTGATGGGTTGAATATTTTACCTGCATCAGCCCAAACTGTAAATCTTAAGTTATTCAAGAAATTAATTCTGGTTCTGTCTAAGAATGGAATTGGTGTTGCAAATTCTGCACTACCCATAATGAATGCATCACCAGTACCTACACCGCTCATTTTAAAGCCTCTGACAGTATATGGACCGCCTAATCTATATGCCATTACTTCTGGCATATTGTCACCATGAATTTTACCGCCACCTTTTGCTGTGAATGATAAAGATGATTTCTTTCCGACTGGAATATATTGTTTAACCATACCGGTTAATTTTCCGTGTGTTTTGTTGAAATCAATTACACCGATTTCTTCATCAAATCTTAAACTCGCCATTGTCCCTTTTCTGGTAACAGTTGCATTATCTCTTGTGTCATATAATAATGCTGGGCTAAGAGATAAGAATAAACCACCTTCCAATTGTTTTGCACGTTCTGAAATTGGGATATTATATTTTGAATAAAGGCTGCTGATTTTTTTACCATCGCCTTCTGAAACATCGATGTTTTCAATTCCTAAAGAGAATGTACTTGTAACATGTTTGTTAAATTTCATTCTATGAGCAACAGTTGCTTCTGCTCCTACTCTTCTTTCTATTGCAAGTGGAACTTGGTATGAACCAAAATCTCTATAGAATACTTTGCTCATTAAAGAGGTGTCTGCGTTATAAAAATATGGTTTGAAGTAGCTTAATTCTGCTTGCAAATTCATTCTTCTTTTAATAGATGAATCGTTAAGAATAACACCTGTACCTGCGATACCATTTAAAGATAATCTTTCATTTCTACCTAAGAAGTTATTATCAGAAATTCCAACAGATCCAAATACACCTGTTACAGAGTCGATACCACCACCTACTGAAATACTTGCTGTTCTTTGTTCTTCGATGTTAATTGTAATATCGTATTTATCAGGATCTTCAGTTGGTTCAATTTCTCTTGTTACATCTTTGAAAGCTTGTGTTGCATATAATCTAACTAAGTCTTCCTTTAGTAAATTTTCATTATAAATTTGGCCAGGTTCTGTTAGAATATTTCTTTCAATTACATAATCTTTTGTTTTTTCGTTTCCTGAAATTAAAATTCTGTTTATAGTTCCTTCTTTAATACTGATATTAACAGTTCCATCAGGATCATCTGATACAGAGTCAATTCTTGCTAAAATGTATCCTTTTGAACTGTAACAATCTTGAATTTTAGCAATTGCATCATTAATTTCAGCAATATTTTGAGGCTTACCTTTCATTGGTAAAAGGTAAGTAAGAATTTCATCAGTAGAGATTACAGTATTGCCTTCAATTGTAAAGTCTGTTACAGGAGCATTTTCTTCTAAAACAATTTTTAAGGTAATACTTCCATCTGAATTATTTATAGGGATAGCTTTCATGTTTTCGGTGAAATAACCGAGTTGGTAAATAGCTTTTAAATCTCTTTGAATTAATTCTCGGCTGTATGTGTCACCTTCTTGAAGTTTCATTTGTTGAAGGATTAGAGATTTGTCTATAACGTTGTTTCCTAAAATTTCAATATTTTTGATAGTTCTTTTATCAGAAGTTGTACTTGATTTTTTTACGGTAGCAGTTTCTGTTGGAGTATTATTTTCAACAGAAGTTTGAGTTGCACTCGGAGTTTGGAGGTCATGCATTTCAGTGTCTTTTTTATCTCCCCAAAAATTCCCTTTTGCAACACTCTGAAGTGGGCACATCATAACCAACAACAGGGCTATTAAAGATATATATATTTTCTTTTGTGATTTCAAAAAATCTCTACCTTAAAAACTTCAATAATACTATCCTAAAAATATTATATCATAAATTAAAAAAAGTGGAATACATAAATTAATTTAAACATTTTTTGTAAACATCATTTTTATTTAATCCATATAATTCTGATAAAATTATTGATATCTCTTTCGCTTTAAAGTTTTTCAATTTTAATACGGCTATTTTTTCATCAATATCTATGTCATCTGACTTATTTTCTTCTCTGAATACAAGTCCTACAATTTCACCTTTTAGTGTATTATTTTTAAAATATTCGATAACTTGTTCTGTATTATTGATTACAATTTCTTCGAAAACTTTTGTTAATTCTCGCCCTATTGCGACTTTTGAATTTGGTCGAATTTCTTTTACAATTTCTAAAGTATTTAAAATTCTGTTTGGTGAATCGTAGAATACCAAATCTGTCGTTTTGTATTTTTTTAACAGATTTTCTATTTGAGATTTTGTTCTAGGTAAGAAGCCCGCAAATGTAAAGTCTTCTCCAGTTCTTGGAACTTGGGATAGAAAAGTTGCAACAGCATTAGCGCCAGCAAGGGCAGTGACTTTATAATTATTTTTTCTTAATTCTTCAACTATTACAGCTCCAGGGTCACAAAATAAAGGGGTACCTGCATCTGATACAAGTGCAATTTTCTTGCCTTCATTTAATTGATTTAGAAAATAATTAATTCTTTCTTTTTCATTAAATTTATGATAAGAAATACATTTTGTTTTTATCTCAAAATGGTTAAGCAATTTTTGTGTAACTCTTATATCTTCACATGCAACTATGTCTACTGTATTTAAAACGTCTATTGCCCTTTGAGTGATATCTTTAAGGTTGCCTATTGGTGTTGGAACTATGTAAAAATCATATTCTTTCATAATTTAGTTAAATCTCGCTTCCATATCTTTTTTTAGTTTATCTGTAATTTCTCTATAATTAATGGTTACAGGAGTTGGTTTTGATGTTTTTATTATATCTAAAAATATTTTTGCATTTTCTGGTTGCTTATTATCTAAAAAATATTTAGAATTTGCTGCATCTTTTCTAGCTGGAACAATAAGTCCGCTTTGTGCAAATTTTTCACTGCTTTGTGTTGATGATAGATAGTTTACAAGTTTAATAGCTTCTGTTTTATGTTTTGATGATTTCGCAACAGACCAGCCTGAAGCGTCTAATTGTACAATACTTCCACAAGAACCTTTTGGAAATTGTGCAATATCCCAGTTGAAACTTGCTTCTTCTCTTAATTTTGGAACCATCCAGCGACCTGATAAATACATCCCAAGTTTTTCTTGTAAAAACATTTGTGCCATAGTTGCACTTGCACTTTCTGATTTAAGTGGAGCTGTATGGTATTTTTTTCTTAAATCTGCATAAAAATTAATTGCATTCTGGCTTTCTTTTTTGTTTATTTCTTCAGGTAATATTCCTCCACAATTGCTCATAAGGTATGGAAGATAAAATAGGGGATCTTCTTCAAAGCTAATCCCAAAAGTATTTTCATCAGTTAATTTTTGGCTAATTTCAAGAAAATCATTAAAGTTCCAATTTTTGTTAGGATATTTGATGTGTTTCTTGTCAAACAAATCTTTATTATAATAGATTACTAGATTTGAAACATCTCTTGGAATTGCGTATAATTTCCCTTTCCAGCTTAGAGCTTGTATTGCTTGTGGATAAAAACTTTCATCTGTAGATAATTCTTCTAAAAGATTTGCATTAGCATAAATTGGTAAGTATAAATTGTTTATAAAAATTACATCAGGAGCTTTGTTTGAAGCAAAGAGCAAATGAATTTTTTGAAAATAATTTTGCGGGATATGCATAAATTCGATTTTTATATCAGGGTTTTCTTTCTCAAATTCAGATAACAACGGTTTCAAAATATCGGTTTCTGATTTTGAGCCCCAGCTTGCAAATTCGATTGTTGTTTTTGTTTCTTTTTTTGTGCAACCACAAAATGATATGCAGCATATAAAAAAAGTGCATAATATTAATTTAATTCCAGCTCTCACTATTTCTTACCCGTTATAATTCGATTAGTACGCCCATTTTATCGTTGTTTACTTCTACAAGAGATTTGAAGCCTTCGGCTTTTACCATATAGACGTTTGCATTGTCATGTCTTACTTGTATAGGGCTTGTTACGTTTTTATCAAATTTTTTCAAAACGAATACTTCTTCATTAACTTTTCCAATTAATGCAGATTTTCCGTCAAGGTTTACAATATAAAATCCTTTGTTATCATCGATATTAAATCCTGATTTTACAATTAGTCCGTTAATATATGAAGATTTTGTATCGTTATGCAATTTTGTAATAGGGTTAGTTTGTTTAGTGTTTGCTAATACAGTATCTTCTTTTTTAGGTAGTGGTATATCGAACTTAGGTGTTGGTTTGCTGTTTGTAGTTATCGGATTTGTAGTAATATTCTGCTTAATTTCTTTTACAGATTTTTCTTTATCAATAATTGAGAAAAATTCATCAATTGATGACATGATATATTCTGATGGTTTAAATTTCATTTTTATGCCTCTATTTTCTACATCTTCAACTTTTAAATTTGCATCCTTAAGGCTTCTTCTGTTAGAATGCAACAAAGAATCACCTAATTCAATATTTTTTTGTTCATGAAGAGGAATTTCTTTTTCATATTTTTTAAATCTGCTTTTCATTTTATCTCTGCTTGTTATATTTAAAGATGTTTTGCGAGAGTCAAATGCTTTAAATTTAATTGTTTTTTGAATTGCATCTTCTTCATTTTGGACTTCAACAATTTCCGGTTTTATTGAATCGTTAGGAGAATTGTAAGCTGTTTCTTCTAACATTTGTTCAAGAGCTTTGCGCTTTTGCTCAATAATGTCATTTTGAACAGGTTCTGCTGGTGTTTTAATGAATGTATAATGTCCTTTATTATTAGCTCTTGGTACAGGTTTTGCTGATTCATCCAAATATCTTTGATATTTTTCTTGCCAAGATAATTCTGAATTATTTACGATATTATTGTATTTTACAGTATTAATAATAGGAGATCTTTTTGACAGGTGTTCAATAAAAGATTCTTTTAGTTCTTTAGATTTTACTAAAGAAGCCTTGATTAAGTTTAGGATGAAAATAAAACCTAAAATTGGTAATAGCCCAAATTTTATAGGTTTAGGTAGATTTGAATTTTTAAATGCTATTAATTTGTTTTTAATTTTTTCTTTTATTGATAAATTTCTTTCAATTGGTAATTCGCTAATATCTTTTACTGGTTCATCAAATGTTGTTCCAGCAATAGTATTAGTGTTGGATAAATTTTCTTGAGGAGCTTGTTCAAGTTCTTTTTGTTGTTTAGTTTCTTGTATAAGTTCTGCTAGATATTCTTTTCTAAGTTGTCTGTCTGTTTTTTCTGGATTTATTTCTTTTAATTTAATTTCAGGTTTTTCAACTTTTGGTTTTTCCTGAATTTTTTGAATTTCATTTTTAATCGGAATAATTTTTTCTTGTTTTGTTTTTTGAGTTGTTGTATTTTTAATAGATTTTTCTTGAGTTTGTTTATTTACACTTTTATTTTGAACAGCTTTATTTACAGTAACTTCTGTTTTTTGAACAGATTTTTGTGGTTGACTCGCAGGTTTTGCAATATTATTTTTTACTGCATTTGCTTGCGCAATAAGAGTTTTATATTCTTTTTGTTCAGCTGTTACAGGAGAACTTTTTTGAGTATTTGTTTTAATATCAAGCGGTTTTGTTGTAATAAGAGTAACTTTAGTATAACCACCATTTGTATCATTAACTGTTTTTACATCAACATTTGATACAAGATCTTTTACTCCGGTAAGACTTGAACTGCTATAACCGTTTGATTGCACTTTAGGGATAAGAATTACGTATTTATTATCGGATTTTTTTCTAACTAAGACATTGTCATTATAATTATTTGATGTAAATAATGTTACATCAACTGAATTATTAGAAGATCTTTTTAAATCCAATTGAACAAGGTTGTTATTTTCAGCATTTGCAAATGTCTCTGATACAGGAGCGACTGCAAGTGCAAGCAATAGTGCTATACCTACTATATTAGATTTTTTTAATACCATTTTCTACCGTTAAAAATTTTTCCCTATATTTATATATAATACTTTGACAAAGAAAAAATTGCCACTTTGTAAAAAAAATATACTTTTTATGTTACAATTAGTTTATGAAAAGTGGTTTTACAGCAATTATAGGTCGTCCGAATGTAGGTAAATCTACATTACTTAATCAAATTCTTGGGCAAAAAATTGTTATAGCAACAGATAAAGCTCAAACGACAAGAAAAAGAATTAAAGGTATTTATACTGCAGAACAAGGTCAAATTGTTTTTATTGACACTCCTGGAGTTCATAAGCCTTTGAATAAATTAGGAGAGTTTTTACTTGATGAGTCTAAAATGGCTGTGCCCGATGCTGATTTGATTTTATTTCTTGTAGATGGATCTGAACCAGCAGGCAAAGGTGATAAGTGGATTGCTCAAAATCTTTTGCAAACTGATATCCCTATAATTATTGTTATGAATAAAGTTGATAAATTGAAAAAACTTAATAAAGTTGAAGAAAATTTATTAACATATAAACTTTTATTTGAAAAAAATTATCCTGTTGTGAAAATATCAGCAAAGACAGGCAGAAATATTGATACATTGATTAAAAATATATATAAAAATCTTCCAGATGGAGATTTGTTGTATCCGGAAGATATTGTGACAGAAGAAACTATGAGAGATGTCACAGAAGAAATTATTAGAGAAAAGATTTTATTGAATACTTCGGATGAAATTCCTCATTCAGTTGCGGTTAAGATTGAAAGTTATACTGAAAGCGATGATATAGATAGAATTTATGCAACTATTTATTGTGAAACAAAAAGCCAAAAAGGAATTTTAATAGGTAAGGGCGGAAACTTATTGAAAAAAATCGGAATGGAAGCTCGTAAAGATTTAGAAAATATTGTTGAAAAAAAAGTGTTCTTAGGTCTGGAAGTTAAAGTTGAAAAAGATTGGCGTAAAAAACAAAGTGCTCTTAAAGATTTTGGTTATGAACAAGATAAATAATGTTATACTTCCAAAACATTTAATAAATTAACATCATCATTATTGTTTGCTTTTGTTGTATTTATTATGTTGTCTAATTTTTTCATTGTTTTTTCAGTTGTATCTCTGTTTGTTCTCATTGCAACAAGCCAATTTTCGCCTCCAATTTGTTTAAATCCGAGTTTAGAATATTTTGATACAGTATCAAAAGGTCCATTTAATATTGCAGTGAGATCTAAAATATTTGCTTTGCTGTTTAAGAAATCTGTAAACATTTGTTTGAATAATGTTTGACCCGCTAGAGTTACTTTTTTCCCTGTTTCAACTGGCCAAGTGCATATACAATCTAAGTAATATTTATTTTGCCCAGGATGAAAAGTTATAATGCCGCATGGCTTTTTATCTTTAGCTGCGATTATACATTTCCTATCTTTGTTTTGAGCTTTATCAAGTGCTAAATTAAGCATTTCCTGCCAACGGTCAAATTCAGCTTTGGTAATCCTTGAATTAGGCATTAATTCGTTCATTTTTACAGAAGCTCTTAGTTTATTTAAAAATGTTTTATCTTTCTTTGTTATTTCAAATAAGTCAATATTGGTTTCAATATTCTTTATACAGTTTGTTGATTTCGCAATATTTATTCCTGAAAAAGACTGTTGTGTGTGGTGGTTAAATTTATTTTGAATTTGCATATAAACTATTCCTTTAAATTTACAAAAAAGGAAAATACGATGAATATAAAAATTTGCCTAATTTTTAAGATTGTTTAAGAATCTTTTATATATTTAATTTATAACCGCCACCATAAATTGTTTCTATATATTTTTTCCCGTCAGCAATTTTGTCTATTTTACTTCTTAAATGTCTTATATGTACTCTGATCGTTTCAATATCATCGTCAGGAGCATATCCCCATATGTCTTTTAAAAGCTGCGCTGAAGATACCATATTCCCATGATTTTGGAATAAAAGATTAAATATTTCAAATTCAATAGGGGTTAATTTAGTTTGTTTTTCTCCTATTTTAACACTGTATAATTCTGGTAAAAGAGTTATATCTCCCAGTGTTAGCAGTTCTCTTGTTGACGCACTTTCAGGAATTTGGCGTGTTCTTTTTAAAAGAGCGCGAACTCTCACTTGTAATTCTTCCATTTCAAAAGGTTTTACAAGATAATCATCTACTCCGATATTAAAACCGTTAACTTTATCATTAATCTGAGATAGAGCTGTAAGCATTAATATTGGAATATTTTTAGTTGCATCATTTTTTCTTATTCTTTGTGCAACTGTAAATCCGTCTACATCAGGCATCATAACATCTAATATTACTAATGCGGGTAATTCCTGTTTGCATAAAGCAAATCCTTTAACTCCGTCATATGCTTGTATAACTTTATATCCGCATAATTCTAAATTTACTTTTATAAGTTCATTAATTGCTGTGTCATCATCGATTACAAGAATTTTATTCATATTTGAATTCTATATGCAAAATACAAAAAATACAACTCTATTTGTTAAAAAATATTAATAAAAATAGCTCTTTTGAATGATACATTATTACTTATTTTTAGGCATATTAAAAATGAAAAGATTTGTAAAAATTTTATTTTAAAGTGTAAAATTTACAAATTTTCTAATTTTTATTGTAATATGTTTATTGCGAAAGCAAAAATTGTAGTAGATAAGTATACATTTATGATAGGAGGCACATGAATTGGCAATAACATCACCTTTTACAGCGTTTAAGGAAAACGGTAAAAAAGAAATCCACTTAGGACAACACGTTTTAGCAGAATTTTTTGAATGTGATCCAAACACATTAAATAGTTTAGATAAAGTAGAAAAGTACATGGTGGATGCCGCCCTTGAATGTGGTGCTACTATTGTCCAAAAATGTTTCCATATGTTTAACCCCTATGGAGTATCAGGAGTAGTTATTATTTCTGAAAGTCACTTAGCAATTCACACTTGGCCTGAATTAGGTTATGCTGCTGTTGATTTATTCACTTGCGGTGATAAATGTGATCCAAAAGTTTCTTATGAATTTCTTAAAAAGAAATTTAATTCTAAAAAAGCAACTTTCTCTGAATTGAAAAGAGGGATTATTGATGAAGAAACTCTTAAAGTTGCTGAAAAACCATTTGAAATTATGCAACAATTCGCTGATTAATCTAATAAAGCCTGATTAATTTTTAATAAAAAGACTACTTAATAAAAGTAGTCTTTTTATATTGTTAAATCATGTAAAAAAATTGACTTTACTGCATGACATTGATTTTTTCTTTTTGTATTATAAACCTAACAGGGGGTAGAAATGCCGGAAGATTTAATAGAAAAAAAATCTAATTTTGACTTAACATCAAGAAGTGCTTTTTCTAGAGAAGAAGAAGTGTTTACATCACGTTCTTACGCAGCTCTTTTAGCAAAGAATATAATACCTTATTCTCATAGAAAATTAGCAGATAATTATGTAATAGTTAAACGTATTTTTAAATTCCAAGCTGTAATGCCAAGAATTACAAATGCAGAAAAATCTCTTTTGGCTAAATATGATTTTAATACTCTTGAATATACAACTGTAAAACAGATGTATGAAGAATTAGCTCTTTTGCAAAAATGGTCTATGTCTAATAATCCTGATTTAAAACAGGATTCTGATGCAATTTTAGAAATTAGAACAAAAGAATTAAAATTTATTGTAGCTACTAGTTATGCAAGTATATCAAATGAAATTTATAAAGGTTATCTTGCTTTGGAAAGCTATTTTAATGAAATTAGTAAGTATAATGATTAATTAAAACTTTTATTCTGTAAGGTATAAAATATAAAATAAAAAAGACCAATTTTTAAATTGGTCTTTTTTATTTTAATGTTTAAAAATTTTAAACTATGCTTGAGCTTCTTCTGTAGCTTGAGCAGCTTCAGCTTCTGCAGCAGCTTTTGCCTCAGCTTCTGCTTGAGCCTTAGCTTGCGCTTTTTTAGAAAGTTTAACTGTTTCTTTTTTTACATAGTTTAAAGTACCGTCTTCATTACAATTTTTGATTAAGTAAGCAACAGTTTCAGTAGGTTGAGCACCTTTTTTAATCCATTCTAAAGCTGAAGTTTTGTCTAATTGCATAGCTTTAGTTTTTGGGTTGTAGTGACCTAATTCTTGTACTGGTCTTCCTTCACGTTTTGTAGTTGAATTGATTACGATAATTCTGTATGTAGGGTTTTTCTTAGCACCCAATCTTTTTAATCTGATTTTTAACATTTTGTTTTTCCCTTATTTTTTTTACTTTCTATTCTTGCGGGTAAAGCACCCAACGCAGCCGCCGCTTTGAATCCTTTCCCTTGAACAAGGTTAAGAGGAATTACCTTATTCCACTTTTATAAAACCACAAAAAACATTACTAATCAAGTATAAGTTAACAAAAATTACATAATAAATATTATTTAACATATGTCTATTTTGTCATTCTGAGGGCTTTAGCCTGAAAGAATCCAGCTGATAGAACTAAAATAAGCTGGATTGCTTCGCATTCGCTCGCAATGACTTTTAAATCATACTTGTGTATCCATTGTATTCGTAAATGATTATAATATTTATTATGTAAATATATTTGTCAATTTGAATGAATGCATTATAATAATCTTATGGAAGGATTAGATACAAGCAGACTTGATGATTTAAAATTAAAAGTAAGAGATAAACTTGAAAAAACGGAATTATTTCGTTTTAAAGGTACTGTATCTAAACTTTTAGGTTTAACTGTTGAGGTAAAATTGCCGGGGCTAAAGATTGGTGATTTATGCTATATTGAGACCAAAGACGGTAGAAAGAAACCTGCTGAAGTACAAGCTTTTAAAGGGGAAGTCGCTCAATTACTTTTATTATATGATGGAGAGGGTATTGGTCAAGGAAGCTTAGTTACTTCAACAGGTAATCCTATTATTATTCCTGTTGGAGATTTTCTGCTTGGGAGATTAATTAATCCTATGGGGGAACCAATTGATGGAAAACCTTTAGATACAACTGGTGCGACTTGGAGACCTGTAGAAGGTCCGCCTCCAGGACCATTTGAAAGACCAATTATTACAGAGGTCTTTTCAACTGGGGTAAGAGCAATTGACAGTTGTATGACAATGGGTTGCGGACAGCGTCTAGGACTTTTTGCCGGATCTGGTGTCGGTAAAAGTACATTACTTGGTATGATTGCAAGAAATTCAGATGCAGATGTAAACGTTGTTGCACTGATTGGAGAACGTGGTCGTGAGGTTAAGGAGTTTGTAGAAGATGCTTTGGGTGAGCAAGGTATGGCAAAATCTGTATTAGTTTGTTCTACTGGAGATCAACCACCATTGATTCGTCAAAAAGCTCTTTTGACTGCGACTGCTGTCTGTGAATATTTCAGAGATCAAGGTAAAAAAGTATTTTTAATGACGGATACTGTAACTCGTTGTGCTATGGCTGGACGTGAAGTTGGTCTATCTTTAGGCGAACCTCCTACTATGAAAGGTTATCCTCCTTCGATTTTTTCTTGGTTGCAAAAAGTTTTAGAACGTGCTGGTAATAGCCCTAAAGGTTCTGTAACTGCTTTATATACCGTTTTAATGGAAGGTGATGATATTTCAGATCCGATTGTAGATATTGTGCGTGGTATCGTAGACGGTCACATTTTCTTATCAAGAAAAGTTGCGGAAATGAATCATTACCCTGCTATTGATGTTTTGGGCAGTATTTCAAGGCTTATGTCATCTATAGTTACGCCTGAACATAGAGAGGCTGCGGGTAAAATGCGTACAATTATGTCTTTATATCGAGAAAATAAGGATTTGATTGATGTTGGTATGTATCAACCCGGATCAAATCCAAGACTTGATGTTGCAATTGAGATGATGCCTAAAATTAATGCGTTTTTACAACAAAGGACGTCTGATATTGTAAGTATGGATACTACAATTAGTACACTTGTTGATATGATGAAAGATGTAGAGATTTAATAATTTCTTTTTGTGGTACAATTGTCTGGAAAGGAAATTGTTATGAATATACCACAGAATTTTATCCCAGCTATGTTAATCACTTTATTTGCAGGTTTGTCTACTGCGATAGGTGGTGGAATTGCATTTATTGTAAAAAAAGATAATTTAAAAGCTTTGTCGGTTGGGTTAGGATTTTCAGCCGGAGTAATGGTATTTGTTTCTTTTATGGATATGTTACCAGAAGCTGATAAATTACTTTCAACACATTTCCCTCATAATCATGATTGGATTACTTTTGCAGGATTTGTGATTGGTTTAATTGTCGCAATATTAATTGATTATTTTTTACCTGATCATATTGATACGGATGATGTTTTAAATCCAGATGCTCCTGCTCATCACGATTATAAGATTAAAAGAGCTGGTTTGTTTACAGCAATAGCTATTTGTGTGCACAATTTCCCAGAAGGTATGGCGACATTTTTTACCACTACTCAAAATATTACTTTAGGGCTTTCTGTTGGTATAGCGATTGCGATTCATAATATTCCGGAAGGTATTGCTGTCGCTTTGCCTATGTATCACGTGACAGGAAAAAAACGTTATGCAATGCTTTATGCAGCTTTATCCGGGATTACTGAACCTATCGGAGCATTAGTTGGAATGCTTGTGTTTAGTTTATTTTTGCCACAGATTTTGGTTGGTGCTTTAATGGCTGCTGTCGCAGGTATTATGATTTATATTTCATTTGATACATTGTTACCGCTTGCAAAAGAATATGGAGATTGGCATCAGTCTATTGTTGGAATTCTTTCAGGAATTCTTGTAATCTGGGTTAGTCTTATTTTAATTGGAGCTTAGTTATGATAAATAAATTATTTAACTGTTTAAAAAATAGATTAAATAATTTTATATTAGGTGATAAATTTTATTTATGTAACGATGTTCCATTGGCAAAAAATATTGCACATGATAAATGGCAGGATTATTTAATTGACTTAGCAAATAAGAATCATTGGAGAGTATTAGAAATTGGAAGTCGTGAAGTGACCGGTGTTTCTTCAATGAGAAAAAGATTGTTTGATGCGGAATATGTCGGATTTGATTTTTATTCTGGAAATAATGTTGATATTATTGGTGATGTGCACAAGTTATCAAGTTATTTTAATGGTGAAAAATTTGATTTGATTTTTACATCTGCTTGTTTTGAACATTTTGCTATGCCTTGGATTGCATCTCAGGAAATAGTTAAATTGTTAAAAGTAGGTGGGTATATTTTTGTTGAGACTCATTATAGTTACTCATCTCATGAAAGACCTTGGCATTATTTTCAGTTTAGTGAAAATGCATTAGAGGTTTTATTTAATAGGGAAATGGGAATTGAATGTCTTGAAAAAGGTGTTTCAAATCCACTTATTGTGAAATTTTCAAAATATGCTGTGAAATATTTACGAGGTCGCAAAATTCCTGGTTTGTATTGCCATAGTGAGTTTTTAGGTAAGAAATTTAAGGATGTTGATGATTTTAATTGGTATAATGTAAATGTTGAAGATATTTATAGAGGAACAAAATACATTGAACCAAATAAATCAAATTAGTTATAAATAAAGGGAAGACGATGGTTAATTTATCTAATTTATTTGATTTTGGAAGAAACTTATATGCAATGCCAGCTTATCAAAACAGAAGCGGACTTGCTCCTATGCCATTGAGATACTTTTTTGAATTGACTTACCGTTGTAATTTGAATTGTCCGTATTGTTATGTAGGAAATGACAGAGTAAAGGATGAATTAACAACTGATGAGTGGTATAAGATTATTGATCAAATCCCTTGGTACTCTTTTGTTACTTTGGTTGGAGGAGAGCCTTTAGTAAGAAAAGATTTTGTCGATATTTTAATGAAGACATCTAAAAAGACATTTGGAAAATTAAATGTTGTATCTAATGGAATTTTAATAAATGATGAAATAATTGATGCTTTTATTAAAAGTAAAATGATGCTTTTATCAGTGTCATTAGACGGATATGGAAAAAATCATGATTTGAATAGGGCAAAAGATGGAATTTGGGATAAAATTATGAACAATTTTGATAATATGAATTCCCGTAAAAAACGTCCTATGATTGATATTAAAACAATTGTACTGGAAAATAATCTTGATGATTTAGTCAAATTATATAAAATGTGTGATGAAAAGAATTTTAACTTTTTATCAATTTCGTTTTTAAGAAATAACAATTTAAAACAAAATTCAGTTCTTTTTGATAGTTTTGTCCCAGAGTTTAATGCTAATTATCCTATTGAAAAATATTTTGATATGGAGCATTTTAAGGAAGTTTATAAAGAATTGGAATCATTAAGTAAAAAGTCAAAAGTTAAAATAAGATTTTCTCCGAAGTTTGAGTATGCAAAAGATCCACTTGGGAAAATCGAAGAATTCTTTAATACTCCTGCTGATAAACCGGTTTCTGAAATATACAAACCTTGTATGTATCCATATTCAAATATGATGATAACTCCAGCTGGAGATGTTTATCCTTGTTTATCTCAGAAAATAGGTAATGTTAAAGAGATGAAAATTAAAGATGTTTTTAATTTACCTCATTACCGATGTTTCAGAAAAAATTTGAAAGCTGCGAAAGTTTTTGGTGCTTGTCAAATGTGTTGTGAGCTTTGTGTTAAATAATTAAATCCATGAAAACATGGACATGTTCCCATCAATATAGAATCGTGGACTTTTCAATTTTTCAATATAGGTTATACTGAAAATGTAGTTAAGGTTCACGCCCTGAAGATGGCAAAAATCGTTTACTATATTGGGTTAGGGGATAGTAATATGGGATATATTCACTGTTGCGGCGCCTTGCATAAGACAAGGTCTTATCGACTTGCGCCTAAAGAGCAGTTTATAATTTGCGAACTCGATTATCTTTCCAAGTGTCCAGTTTGCGGGCATACAGTCGTTCAGCTTACAAGAGTTGATAAAGATGATAATATATCTGTTGTCAGGAAAGTTAATAAAAAAGCTAAAGATTTTTTTGAAAAATTAAAAAGTTTTATTTTATATGAAGTTCGCCCACTAAAATACAATAAGATGAATTGTGGAAGATTTTATCTTAATTATAACGAGTTTGGTGTAAAAAAAAGGTGTTATTCCAATTTAAAATCATTAAAAATTGGCTTGGCAGAAAATAAAGATTTAAAAATCAATCCTTAAAATTATCTTACTCTCTGGGCGGATTACCCGCCCTATTTTTTTTGAGCGGAAATATTATGAATAGAATTTTTATATTTTTTAGTATGCTAACTGTAAAATTAATAATAGAGGGAATTAGGAAAAATGGCACTATCTCCAAAGGAACTTAAAGTACTAACTTTGGTTGCACTGGGGTATTCTGATAAAGAAATCGGAGTCGAATTAAAAATAGCATATGGTACAGTCCGAAATCATATAGATAAAATTGTTTTGAAATTGAATGCTCAGAATAGAACTCATGCAGCCATGATTTATAAACTTATGAATAAAGATTGGTTAGAGGACATTTATGAAAAGAATAATTATACATTGGACTGCAGGAGGGTATTATCCGACTGAATATGAAAAGGAACATTATCATTTTCTGATAGATAAGGATGGAATTATTCATAATGGGAAATTTAGACCAGAAGATAATGAAATTTGTAAATTAGGGAAATATGCAGCTCACACTGGTGGTGGTAATACAGGATCAATTGGTGTTGCAATTTGTGGGATGGCTGGTTTTATAAATAAATTATCAGTTGGTAAATACCCTATTTTAAAGAAGCAATTTGAAAAAAACATGGAATTTTGTGCGAGCCTTGTCAAGAAGTATAATCTGGAGGTTACTCCTCAATCAGTTTTAACTCATTACGAATTTGGGGTAAAAAATCCTAAAACAACCTCAGCAGGTAAAATTGATATTATTTATTTGCCTCCTTACAGTTGGGTTGAAAAAAATGAGGTAGGAAGTTTTATTCGCTCAAAAGTTAAATGGTACAAATTAAAAGGAGTGTAATTTATATGGAAGTTGCTTATTACAATTTATCTGGAGGGATAAATCAAGCTTTAACAAAGACTGAATTGGGTATTGATACCAAAAAGATTTATTGGGCAGATGCCGAAAATGTTGAGATATTACAAAATAGAGGAATTGTCAAACAAAAGGGCAATTCTTTATTTTTAGAAATAGGGGAGGAAATTACAGGACTGTCTGAAATTTCTGCTTATGATGTGAATAAGTTAGTTATTACAACTATATCAGGTAAGATATATGTTTATGATGAAGTTCATTCTAAAAAAATATTAGTAGATAAAACTTTATCTGGAGTTAAACCTGTATTTTTAAATTTCCTGAATGGTATTTTGATTAATACAGAGGCTGATGGATTATTTTATATAAAAAATAATGAAAATTATGATGTTGTAGAATGTGAGTTAAAAGATTTATCTGATAATACCGTTATGGGTGCTTCTATGGCAGTTTATAAGGGGAGAGTTTGGGTTGCTAAAGATGCTACTATTTATTATTCTGCATTAGGAACTTATAATGATTTCACAACATCCGATGATGCTGGGTATATTAATGAATTTCATACAGATACAGGCTCAATTACTGCATTAAAACCATACAAAGACTATTTGGCAGTATATAAAGATGATAGTGTTTATCTGTTAAGTGGAACAAGTCCTGATGATTTTGCAATTACACTATTTGCAAATAAAGGAGCATTTGGAGCTAATTCAATTGTCAATGTTGAAAATAAGCAGTATTTTTTAAGTAATGGAATTTTTGCATTGGAGCAGGTTGGTGAGTTAAATCAAATCCAGTTAGGAAGCGAGATTTCTCAGAAAATTAAACAGGAATTTTCATCTTTTGGGAAGCTAGAAAATACAATATGTTTACATTATGAATCAAGAAGTCAAATGTGGTTTTTCTTCCCTTATGCAGATGATGCTTATTTTCATACTATATGGATTAATGATTATGTTAATAAAGCTTGGTACAAAAGGATTGTTCCTCAAAATATTGTTACTGCTTGTATTTATAACAATGCTATATATACAGCAGATAAAGACGGTAATATTTATAAAGAAGATTTTGGAACGACTTTTAATGGCGATACAATAAATTTTATGTGGAAATCTCCATTTTTGGCTTTGTCAAATGCTCATCACAGAAAAATGATTGATGAATTTTATTTTTTATTGGATACGGAATACGATAACAATTTTAATTTCTCTGTATATAAAGACTATGATAGTGAATATTCAGATGATGTTGAAAAAATTTATTCGGTTCATCAAGATCATCTAATCTGGGCAGATGATGAAACATCTGATGATTTACCTTGTCATTGGACTCCAGATGATGCCAGTGTTCCTGTATGGTCTGTAAATAAAGATACTATGGAGAAGGCTGAAATATCTGAGTCGAATTATGCAGTTCAATTATGTGTTATGGGGCAAGATTCAACACAGTCTTGCGCTATTATCGGTTTGCAATTTAGAGAAATTTATGATGATGAATAATTTAAAGTTTTTAAAATAACACCACTCATATTTTTTATTTGTAGTTAGAAAAGAAAGGAAACAACAAAATGACTGACAATGCTTATTCTGCATTTATCCCTGAAATTTGGAGCCAAAAGCTTAACTATATGCTTTCAAAAGAATGCGTAATGCTCCAATGTGTTAACAGAAATTGGGAAGGTGAAATTAAAAATCAAGGTGATAAAGTAAAAATTATTACTCCTGCAGACGTTGCGATTTCAACATTGAGTACATCTAATATTACTTATGATGAATTAGAACCAACATCTCAGGATTTAGTTATCGATCAGAAAAAATTCTTTGCATTTAAAATAAATGATGTCGCTCAAGTTCAAGCTAATACTGATATTATGGAAGCTCATTTAAAAAATGCTAAAAAAGCTATTGAAGAAGTTCAAGACGCTTATATTTTATCATTGCATACAGAAGTTGATACAAAAAATGTTGTTGGATCTGAAGAAGCTGCAGTAACTCTTGATAAATCTACTATTTATTCAAAATTTGTAGAATTAGCGCTATGTCTAAAAAATTCAAATGCTGTTACAACAGGTGTAAGACCTTGGGTTGTAATTAATCCTACAATTGAATCTTATTTATTACAAAGTTCTGAATTTATTGGTGCTCATAATGTTGCAGATGAAACTTTAAGAGAAGGTGCAATTGGTAGAATCGCTGGCATGGATGTTTTAGTAAGCACAAATTTAGGAGATGTTGGCGGTAAATATTATGTATTAGCAGGTACAAATGAAGCTATTACTTTTGCTTCTCAATTATCAAAAATTGAAAGTTTGAGAGATAAAGACAGTTTCTCTGATTTAGTAAGAGGTCTTTATTTGTATGGCGCAAAAGTTGTACAACCAAAAGCTCTTGCCAAAATGGTTGTAACAGCTGCTGCTGCATAAAATTTATCCATACCCCATAATGCATCTTCAAAAAATTATATGTGAAGATGCATTATTTTAAAATAATGAGGTTAATTATGTTTGATAATTTAAAAGAAAAAATAAAAGAGCTTGCTAAAACTGCTGTAGTTAAGGCAGAAGAAGCACTAGGAAGTAATAAAGGTCAGCAAAAAAAAGAAATGGCAATAAAATATATTGTTGAAAAAATTCCTGTTCCTGCTCTTTTTAAACCGATTATTTCATTGTTATTATCCTCTTTTATTGATGATGCAATAGAATTAGCGGTTGAATATATGAAAAATGAGGTACTTTAATTATGAATGAACAAAATATACAAAATCTTTCATCCTATGCCGGTAATCAACAAGCGATACCTGGAGCTCAACAAACTGTCAATAGTGATGCTGAGTCTGTGAAACAAATGGCTGTGAATGATTTAAAAACTATTAAAAATCTTGTGCAATCAGGGGTTATGACCCAAGAACAAGGACAAAATTTAATGAATTATGTTACACAAAAGGCGTTTGAAAAGTATACATTATGTCAACAAGGTCAAACTCCTCAAGGTGCGCAACAACAGCCAGTTGCTCAACAACAAGGTCAATTGCAGACAAATGTTTCTACTCCTGATTTCTTTAATCAAGATGGCAGAATTGATGTCTATGATTACCTAAGAAATTCGAATATCGCTTTAGATCAGGATGAACTCTCAAAAATTTCAGCTTTGGTAGAAAAAATTGAAAAAACTGCGATTGAGAAATATTTGAGAGAATTACAACACGAAAAAACATTAAATAGCGAAAATGAAACCGCAAAACAGAGATTGAGAGCTAATGCTCAAAATTCAGGATCTGACGGTGTAAAGAATCTGGTTTTCACTCGTGAACAAATCGGCAAAATGAGTGGTGCGGAATTTGCTAAGTACGAAAGTGCGATTATGGATCAATTAAGAAAAGGTCTTATAAAATAGCAATATTCAAAAAATCTTTGCGGGGAAAACAGTCTTTTTTAAGGCTGTTTTTCCTTAAAGATTAAGAAAGGAAATGTATGAATTATTTAGAACTGATAAATAAATGTCTTGTTGAATTAAATTATAAACAGGTGAATGCTTTTTCTGAATTAACTAAAAATGACCATAAAAAGTTGAAAAATATTATTAATGTTTTAAATTCTGAAATTTGTGGATTTGGAAGATGGGCTTTTTTGCTTAGAAAAACAGAATTAAGCCTTCCTAAAAATACAGGCGAAATTGATAATACTGTAGAAGGAAGAATTGAAACATTAGTAATAGATGGAGTTAAATTTGATTACTTTCAAGATTTTGAAGCATTTTTTGTTAACTCTCAACCTCAAAATACATATAGTTTGTTTAATGATAAAATTTTGCTTCCAATTTTTAATAAAGACAAAAATATAGACATATTGTATTATACGAAAAATTGTGCCAAAGATTCAGAAGGCAATGAAAAATTCCAAATGGAAGATGCAGAGGATTCATCTTTGATCCCAGAACCTTTTGTAGAACCTTTGTTAGTATATGGAGCATGTATGAGATTGAAAGGAAATCCTCAGCATGTTCGTTTCAATTATTGGTATAGCATGTATAAAGATGCATTAGCGAATATGCGTTCAAGAATTTCTGCAAGTATGGATGAAGAGCCATCTGTAAAATTACATAGAAGATAAGTTATTATGTAATTTTGGTTAGTTTTTTTGCACAAAAAAAACAGGAAGTTTAAAATTCATTTTCCCCTCCTGTTAAGATTTACACTAGCCGAAATATAAATAGCATGATTATTATACAATTTTTTTTGAAAAAATTCAAATAGTACAAAGATTTGTAAAGAAAAGTACATAATTATTACCCTTAAAAATGATGAAAAAATTAACAATACAACAGAAAAAATTTGTAACTGAATATATAAAATCCCTAAATGGAGAACTTTCTGCAAAAAATGCCGGATATAAATCAAAAGATTTGAAGGATACTGCATCAAGGCTTTTATCTGAAGATTTGATAATAAAAGAAATTAAATTTCAGTTAAAAAGTCAGATTAATTCTTTGAGAGTTAATAAAGGTTATGTAATTCAAAAACTTTTACAGATTGCAGAATTTTCTTTGGAAGAAGAAGATATTTTGGATAAAGAAGGATGTCCTACAGGGAAAAAGAAACTTCGAGATACATCTGCAGGATTAAAAGCATTGGAAAGTTTGTGTAAGTATTTAGGGTTCACGATTACTCAAGATAATGAAGATGAATATAAGGCTGCAAAGATTATAACGATTTCAAATCTTGATGATGAAAAAATTTAATAAAGGAGAATTGCTTATGAAAAATAATGAAGCTGAAGAAAGACTCTTGAATAATGCTTCTATTGAAGACCTTATAAAAATGAAAATTGAGAGAGAATTTATGGAAGATCTAAAAAAGTCAAAACAAAAAGTTTTGCCGAAGACTTATACGGATATAAAAGATGTTCCTCAAGATAAAATCTTTTCAAAATGTTCAGTTTTCAGATATTTTAATCGTAATACAAAATGCGAAACTTTTGTAAACGGTATTCAAGCTGATGCATTGATTGGTATTCAAAATAATGTAAGAGAAAAAATGCTAAAAGGTCAATTAGATGCATTTACGACAGAATCTGCGTATGTAAAATTTGAGAAAGCGGTATTTTAATGACTGAGTACAGAAATCCTTTTGACAAACCTGCTTTTTTTGAGCAGGCTTTATTTTTATATATAAAATATTTGCGATATTTGGAAGATGATTATGCTTTAGATAATTCCAATATCTATGATTACTTTTTTAATTTAATCCAAAGAACATCTCCGTTTTTCTTTGTAATTACAGAGGGTGATTTAGTTAGCGGATTTGTATATCTTGATAATCTGATTGGTGACGGGAAAAGACTTCATAGTGCGGAATTGACGACTTGTTTTGATAAGAGATTTTGGGGCGATTATACAAAACGATGTGCAAGATTTTTTATAAATTACTGCTTTGAAACTTACGGATTAAAAAAGATAAAAGCACTTGTCTACCCAGACAATTCAAGAGTAAAAACGCTTTTGAAAAATTCAGGTTTTGTAAAAGAAGCTGTGTTAAAAAATGAAACCCTAAGAAATAACAAACTGCAAGATGTAGAAGTGTATTCAGTATTCAGTCAGTTTTATAACCGCTGAAAATATTTAAAAATCTATGATTTAACCTAAAGAAAGGGGTAAAAATGAAAATTGAAACAGAAGATTTGACACAAAAACTTTCTGATTTAGAGGAAAAGTTTTTAGTTAGTAATATTATTGAAAAATATGATAAATTTGACGGGCAGCGAAGTGCTCAATTGACAGACATAAAACTTGTAAGAGATGCAATTTATAATTCAGATGTCCCAAAAATTAACGGCTGGGATAATAGAGTAGAACTCCCTGATATATACGAATTAGCACAGACATTAAAATCTCATATAAGTGAAAATTTATATTCTCATCCTGATGCGATGTTTGATGTATCAGGGACAACTCCGCAAACTCAAGGTTTTGCAAATAAACAAAAAGCAATGCTTGTAAATACCTTTGAGCAAATGAAAATTGAAGATGAGATTGAAAAAGTTATTGACGGAATTGTCGAGACAGGTGAATGTACGCTTTTTGTCGGCTGGGAAACAAAGATTAAATCTATAAGAAGAGCTCAGACTATAGAGGAGCAAATTCTTAATCCTGAGAAAAAAGGCTTTGTGATAGATGACAAAGTTATTTATGACAATGCAAAAGTTAAACATATAAAATCTGAAGATTTTGTCTTTGATAAATATAACCGTGATAATTGGGATAAATGTGCCAAAATTTATAAAACATATTCATCAATTGATGAAATATTTTCAGATAAAGCAAATAATTGCTTGGACGAGAGAAAATTGGAAATTTTGAAAGGAGTGGTGGCTGGTAGAAAATCTCAAAATAATGATGAGAATGCTGTAGAAGGAAAGAAAGTAGAAATTTTGGAATTTTGGGGAGATATAGAACTCTCAGACGGAACGTTGCTTAAAAACTGGCTAATTGTAGTTGCTGCAAGATGTGAAATTATTCGTTTTGAATCAAATCCGTTTGTGATAAATCCGTTTATTCATGCAAATATAATCGAATCACCTCAAACAGGTCGAGGTATTTCTCCTTTGCGAGTTGCATTGATATTGAATAGTTTGGCATCAACTATTTTAAATAAACAGATTGATGCTCTGACTTTAATGATGAATCCTCCATATCTTGCTCCTAAAGGATGTTTCAAAGGTCAGCAGGATGTAAGACCTGGAAAAATTATTGAATATGATGCTGCTTTAATGCCTACGGCACCGACTCCTTTATCTTTTGATAAAGCAATGGTAGGTTGGGATTTCTTGAACTATTTTAAATCTACTATAGAAAGTGCAACGGGAATTTTCAAAAATATGGCAGGAAATCTACAATCAGCTGAACGTACGGCAACTGAATTGAATTATTCAGTGAACGGTCAAGAAGCTCGTTTAAATATGATTTTAGATTCAATAAACAGAAAAATTATTGTTCCTATGGTTGAAAAAACTGCAGAAATAATTTCATATTTTAAACTCGGTAAAGAACTGATAGGCGTAAATGACAGAGGCAAAACAAGCTTTATGGAAATTGATGATAATGTAAGAAATGCTAATTACATATATCGTTATGGAGATAGACGGGCTTCTTTTGAAAGAAAAATGAGATTGAAGGAGTTATTTGAAGTTGTTCAATCTTTTGCACAAGTTCCTGAAGTTGAAGAAAAAATTGACTGGTTAGAATGTTTTAAATTTGCACTTGAACAATATGGAATAGAAAACGCAAATAATTTTTTACTAAATGATGACAAGTAAATATTAATAATTTTTACAAAACCGCTGTTTACAGCGGTTTTGTAATGGAGTTACGAATTAAATTTATTAGATGTTATGTTATATAAATTATTAAAAGCTCAGCGGGAATTTTTGGAAATTCCGCACGATTATACATTGGATGTTGCAGTTTATCAGGGAGGTTACGGGTCGGGGAAGACCTTTGCGGGCTCGCTTTTAGGTATATTGCTTGCTTTAAAATTCCCAGGTGTCCGAGGATTAGTTGGAGCACAAACTTATACTCTTGTTAGAGACACGACTTTGCAGACATATTTTGAGCATTTGGAAAATTTCGGTTTTGTGGAAGGTAAGGATTATGAATGGTCGTCGTCTTTACAAAAATTGACTTTTAAAAACGGTTCTGAAATCCTTTTTAGACATTTTGACGAACCTAACAAATTAAAGTCATTGAACCTTGGTTTTGTTGAGATTGAGGAGATGTCTGATATTCCTTATGATACTTTTAAGATGCTTTTAGGTCGTATGCGTCAAAGAGTGAAAAAGATTTGGAAAAATTTCACTTATAGAATTTTTGGTCATACAAACCCTGAAATGCAAAGAGGTTGGGTATATAAAACTTTTATTGAAAACCCTGCCCCTAATTATAGATTGATTACAGCTCCGACTACGCAGAATATTTATCTTCCTGAAGGCTTTTGTGACGAATTAAAAAAATTGTATGACGAGCAGTATTATAATATTTTTGTACTTGCTCAAAATGGAGAATACAATAACGGGCTTGTAATCAAAGATTTTACTGATGCAAATATCAAAGAAATTTCATATCAGCCTGATATGGATTTGCATATTTCCTGTGATTTTAACGTTGATCCTATGTGTTGGGTGTTTGCTCACAAGACTGATGATAAAGTTTTTTATTTTGATGAAATTGCGATGGAAAATACAACAACTTCAAAAGCTTGTGATGAGTTTTACAGGCGATATCCTAATCACAAGGGGAAAGTTATTGTAAACGGTGATGCTTCTGGGGATAACAGAAGTTGTACAAGTGAATATACAAATTACGTAATTATTAAGAAAAAACTTTTGCAGTATGGGTATGATGTAGAAATTCAGATTAAAGCTTTCAATCCGCCAATAAAAAATCGGATTATGGCGTTTAATTCAAAAGTGCGTTCTGCAGATGGTGAAGTTTGTCTTTTTGTCGATAAAAAATGCGAAAAACTTCTTTATAATATTTACAATTTAAAATACAAGGAAGGTACTTCAAAGATAGATATTCCGACTTATCAGCAGATTAAACAGTCTAAGGAGCTGAAATTTTTATCGCATCCAATGGATGCAGCCTCGTATCTTGTTGATTTTTATTGGCCTATAACTCTTTAAGGAAAGGATATTATGGATAAAATAATTGAATATTCTCCGATAATTATTGTTGTTTTAATGTTTTTTGTTCAACAAAAAATTTTTGTTACTCCAGAGCAGTTAGAGAAAAAACATAGAGAAATTGTTGAAGAAATTGAAGAAAAATTTGTAACGATTCATAGTTTTATTGATTTGAAAGATCAGTTTACGGAAGTAAAAGATAAAATTGATAAAATGTATGACTTATTAATTGATTTAAAATAATGTTAAAAATTCGTTACATTTGAACTATATATTTTAAAGTTTAAGTATAAAAATGCCGTCAATCCGAATAACAGACATGTTGTTACTAAGATAAATCGAAAGGAAAGCGTTACTAAAATGGGATTGGCAGCTTCACAAGCGAGATTTTTAGCAATAACCGCAAGAAAAAATAATTGCGAGCTTCAATCTATGCAAATTGCGCAAGAAAAGCTTTCTATTACTCGAGACCAGCAAAAAGCAGCTCAAGAGTATCAAAATTCATTATCTGCAACAAAATTAGTCTGGGATACAGCGGATGATGATGTTTATGATTTATCATATGATGTTTTAATGAAACCGTCAGCTCTTAATGAGTACGATCCTTATTTAATAACTGATACTCAAGGAAAACTTGTATTATCTGAAAGTATGTTTAATGCAGCTGTTGCAGCAGGTGTTATTGATGCAAAAACTGGGGATCCAAAAGTGTCTCGTTTTATGGGGAACGCGGATTCTAAAGATGATGGTTCTCGTAATGCATTTTTATATCAATTAGGAGTTCAAAATCAGATTGAATCTTCTACTATAAATTCTATTATTGCTTTGGGAGAAACTGGTTATACTAATTCAGGCGTTGGTGGAGAAATAATTGATAAAACTCTTACAAATGCTATGCAAACTAATACTTTTATCAATTATATGAAGAATGCAAAATATGAAGAAGATATTATGGAAGCTGGAGGCTCAACAATTCTTCATGCTAAAGGTGATGCAATTTATGGCTTAAATTTAGCAGATCTCTTTGCTGATGCTGGTATAGATGTTTGTTATACAACATCTCCTGATAAAGATGCTAATGCAGGGGACGTAATTATTACAAATAATCGATCTGTTGTAACAGAAGAAGAACTTAAAAAACTTACTCTTGGTGATATCTTAGATGGTAAGTATGTAATGACAGGTCTTATGTCTACTGAAGAATTAGCCAATATTGCAATGGAAAAAGTTTTGTATTCAATGGGCGAAACTTTAGGGATGAAAAATATTGACACTGTCTATGGGCTAAGTGTTGACCAAGAATCATATGATGCATTGGGTAATGCTTATGAATTTGGTAAACAATTACTAAATTCAAATAGTCCGGTAACTTCAAATGGTGTAATAATATCCCAATCTATAAATAATTCAATATCTGCAGCAAATACTACAAATACTATGGTATCTGGTACTAATAATGTATCATCCGTAAGTTTAACGAATATGTTAAAATCATATTTGACTAACTTTGCTATTGCTATGGAAGGTTATGAAAAAGGCTTATTCGTAGATACAGATGTATCTGGCAGTTCATATGTAACAGATGATGTTAATTATTATTTTGTAATAAAAAATGATAATGCAATGTCTGAACAAGATGCATTAAATGCAGATTTTTATAATATGTTGTATAACCAATTATGTACAAACGGTGCATCTACTGATGCTACAAAACAACAGCAAGTAACAGACCATGATTATTTGAATCACGCATTAAAGAATGGACAATTGTTTATATCTTCATTAAATAATGACGGCTATTTTTATCAAGGTCATTACACATTGAATGGTCACGTAGCAGAAGTAGCTGATGAAGATGCTATTGCTCAGGCTGAAGCTGAATATAATGTTAAGAAAAGCCAATTAAGTTATAAGGAAGAATCTTTAGACTTAGAACTTAAAAATATTGATACTGAATTATCAGCCCTAACTACAGAATATGATACTGTTAAAAACTTAATTAGTAAAAATGTAGAAAAAGTCTTTACGTTATTTAGTTCATAATAATAAATTTTTCCTTAAGATTTCACAAATTTTCCTTGTCCATGCTAGTATTATAATAAGAATACCAGAACGGAGAGGAAAATTTTATAATGTTAAGTTTTTTATTAAAGATGTTGGGCGATCCTAACGAAAAAAAAGTCAAAAGTATTATGGGAATTATTGACCATATTAATGCTTTGGAACCTCAATTTGAAAAATTGTCAGATGAAGAGTTGAGAGCTAAAACAGATGAGTTTAAGGAGATTTTGGCAAAACGTCCTACATCAAAAGATTTTAAAACTGACAGAAAATTAGAAAAAGAAGCTTTGGATAAAATTTTGCCAGAAGCTTTTGCGACTGTGAGAGAAGCTGGTAAGCGTGTATTAAATATGCGCCACTTTGATGTTCAGTTAATTGGTGGTTATTTTTTACATAACGGACATATCGCAGAAATGAGAACTGGTGAAGGTAAAACACTCGTTGCGACATTACCTGCATATTTGAATGCTTTGACTGGTAAAGGTGTTCACGTAATCACAGTAAACGATTACTTAGCTAAACGTGATAGCGAATGGATGGGTAAGATTTATAAATTCTTAGGCTTATCTGTTGGGGTCATTTTGTCTGGAGGTCGTACTGCAGAAGATTTTGCCGCTAAAAAAGCTGCTTATGATTGCGATATCACATATGGAACAAATAATGAATTTGGTTTTGATTATTTGCGTGACAATATGGCATCAAGTCTTGATATGTTAGTGCAAAGACCTTATAATTATGCAATTATAGATGAAGTTGACAGTATCTTGATTGATGAGGCGAGAACTCCTTTAATTATAAGCGGGCGCCTTGAAAAATCAGCTGAAACTTATCAATTAATGGCAAAAGTAGCTCCGCAATTAGAAAAAATTAAAGATTACGAAGTTGATGAGAAAAATAAAAATATTATCTTGACAGAAGATGGTATTGATAGAGCTCAAGAAATTATCGGAGTTAAAGATTTATTTGATATTAATACTCAATATGCTCATCATCTTTTACAAGCTTTGAAAGCTAAAGAATTATTTGTAAAAGATACTGATTATGTTGTTAAAAATGACGAAGTTGTAATTGTCGACGAATTTACAGGTCGTCTGATGGAAGGCAGACGCTGGTCTGATGGTTTGCACCAAGCGATTGAAGCAAAAGAAGGTGTAAAAATACAAGATGAAACTCAAACTCTTGCAAGTATTACATTCCAAAATCTTTTCAGGTTGTATCCGAAATTATCAGGCATGACAGGTACTGCAATGACTGAAGAAGCAGAATTCGGTAAGATTTATAATCTTGAAGTTACAACAATTCCTACAAACAAACCTGATATCAGAATTAACTATCCTGATGTAATTTATAAAACAGAACGAGCTAAATTTAATGCAGTAGTAGAAGATATTATTAAAATGCATAAGATTGGTCGTCCTGTTCTTGTCGGTACAATTAGTATTGAAAAATCAGAATATGTTTCACATTTGTTGAAACAAAAAGGTATTCCTCATCATGTGTTAAACGCAAAACATCACGAAAAAGAAGCTTATATTATTGCTCAAGCAGGTCGTGTAGGAGCTGTTACAATTGCAACGAATATGGCTGGTCGTGGTACTGATATTCTGTTAGGTGGTAATGCTGAATTTTTAGCAAAAGATATGTTGGATAATAAAGGAATTACTCCTGAAAGTCCAAATTATGAAGAAGAAAAAGAAGCAGCCCTAAAAGAGGCTCGTGCTATTACTGAGGCAGAACATGCAAAAGTTGTAGAAGCAGGAGGACTTCATGTAATAGGTACAGAACGTCATGAATCTCGTCGTATTGATAACCAATTAAGAGGTCGTGCAGCTCGTCAGGGTGACCCTGGGTCTACTAGATTTTTCTTATCTCTTGAAGATAACTTAATGAGAATATTTGGCGGTGATAAAATTACTGCTTTAATGAATATGTTAAATGTAGAAGAAGACTTAGCGATTGAAAATACTCTTATTACAAAACAAATTCAATCCGCACAGAAAAAAGTTGAAACTTATCACTTTGATATAAGAAAATCAGTTTTAGAATATGACGATGTAATGAATATTCAACGTGAAAAATTCTATGCTCAACGCAGAAAAGTTCTAGCAGGTAAGAATTTATCAGAAGATATTTATTACATGATTGAAAAGGAAATTGATAGATTACTGAGAAGTTATATTGCTCCAGACCTTCATCCTGAAGAATATGTTTATGAAGATTTACAGACAATGATAAAAGAACTTCATTCAATTATTCCTCAATTATCAGGAGTTCAGGTATCAGATGTTCAAAACTTAAGATTTGAACCTATTTTTGATAAATTAAAAACTCTTGCTATTGATGCATATAGACAGCATGAAGAAGAGGTTATTAATTTCTATAACCAAGTAATTTCACAATATGATCCAGATGCAGAACCGCAACAACCGTTTAGTGATAATAATGTAATTAGAAATCTAGAGAAAGATATTTTATTACGTGTTGTTGATAACAAATGGATAGATCACTTGCATAATATTGATATGTTAAGAGAAGGTATAGGACTTCGTGCATATGGGCAAAAAGATCCTTTGATTGAATACAAACGTGAAGCTTATGACTTGTTTAACAAGATGATGTATGAAATTCAAGGAGATACGGTTAAACACTTGTTTAGAACAAAATTCGGGATACAAGTTATTGCACCTTCAGATGATGATATTGCATAGAAAAGTTTAAATCTTGAAAAATCTAAAAAAATAGCCTATAATTAATATAGGCTATTTTTTTATTGAAAGGAGCGAGAAATGAAAAGATTTGTAAGAAAACAGGCACAAAAATCTTGTAAATTGCTTGGTAATTGTGTCGGTTTGCCTATGCGCGCACTGCTCGGGGGGGGGGCAATTTAAAGCTTGCTCCACAAGGGTTTCAAGATGTATGTCATTCTGAGGGTGTATACCCGAAAGAATCCAGCCTATTATTAATTCCAAAAGCTGGATTGCTTCGGCATAAGCCTCGCAATGACAAATTTGGTTTTACCTTAGCAGAGGTACTAATTACCTTAGGAATAATTGGTGTTGTTGCAGCTATGACTCTGCCTGTATTGATTGCAAATTTTAAAGAAAAAGAAATTATTGCCAAAGCAAAAAAAGATTATTCAATTGTAATGCAGGCACTGCAACTTGCTCAAAATGATTATGGTACTCCAAATGACAATTCAAGTTTGTTTCTTTCAGGCGAAACAAATAATGAAGTAATGACAAATTTTTCTAAATATGTTAAAGGAGGTCAACTTTGTCTTACGAATTCAAAAGAGGATATTTGTACCTCTTTGAATTATCAAATATTATTATCAACTTATAAGGGAAAATATAATCCTGTAGCTCCTCCTGCGATAATCTTGCCAGATAATAGTGTATTGTTTCTGGTTTTAAGTACAAATAAATGTACTGATACAGTTAATTCAGGGATAATGAATGATGAAGATGGTAATTTTCAATATAATCCAGACGGTACGCCAGTTACTTGGACTCAAATTCGTAATGATTGTGGTGCGATAACTTTTGATGTAAATGGTGCAAAAGGTCCAAATAAATATGGATATGATGCTTTTCGTATAGATATATGGCCGGATCATGTTGGAAAATCTTATTGGGATGTGTATGGAGCATCTAGTTTATTTAGTATTTTATCAGGAGGAAAACTTAAATATAATCAAAATAATTAATCAAAGAATCTTTTTGTTCGTGTTATAATGATTTTATACAGTTATCAGAATAATAATAAAAGGATTTATAATGCTAAGAACAGGGATTGTCGGATTACCGAATGTTGGAAAATCAACTTTATTTAACGCTTTAACAAGTGCAAAAAATGCGCAAAGTGCAAATTATCCGTTTTGTACGATTGAACCGAATGTCGGGGTTGTAAATGTTCCTGATGAAAGGTTGGATATTCTTGCAAAATTGTGCAAGACGGATGTGATTATTCCTACTGCAATCGAATTTGTAGATATTGCAGGACTTGTAAAAGGCGCAAGTAAAGGTGAAGGTTTAGGAAACCAGTTTTTGCATAATATTAGAGAAGTTGATGCAATTATTCAGGTTGTAAGATGTTTTGATGATCCTAATACAATTCACGTTGCAGGTAAGGTAAGCCCATTAGATGATATTGAGGTAATTAATACGGAATTAGCTCTAGCTGATATGGCATCTGTTGAAAAACAAATCGCAAAAGTTTCAAAAGTTGCAAAATCAGGTGATAAAGATGCTGTATTAACTCTTTCAGTTCTTGAAAAAATGCAAAAATTGTTAGAAGATGCTTCATTTATAAATGTAAATGAGCATTTTAATGAAGATGAAATTCCTGTAGCAAAAGGTTTGAATTTGATGTCAACAAAACCTGTTATTTATGCAGCAAATGTATCAGAATTCGATTTAAAAGACGGTAATGATTATACTAAAAAAGTTCAAGAATATGCATCAGCTCATGGAGCTGAAATGGTAATAATTTCTGCGAGAATTGAAGAAGAATTAGCTGAATTGTCACCAGAGGAAGCAAAAGAATATCTTCATGATTTAGGAGTTGAAGATAGTGGTATTAACAGAATGATTAAATCTGTATACAAATTATTAAATTTAAGAACATTTATTACTGCAGGAGAAAAAGAAGTTCATGCATGGACAATTCCTGCAGGTGCTAAAGCCCCTCAAGCTGCTGGTGTAATTCATACCGATTTTGAAAAAGGTTTTATCAGAGCTGAAATTACTCCTTATGAAGAATTTGTAAAAAATGGCTCTTATGCAGCTTGTAAAGATAAAGGTGTAACTCGACTTGAAGGTAAAGATTATGTTGTACAAGATGGTGATTTAGTTCACTTTAGGTTCTCTGTATAATTAGCCCGAGTTACTAATTTATTTTAGTTTTTTAACGTATTTAATAATTACATTATGATTGGAAATATTGTTATGGATTTGAAAGAATTCTTTAATACAAATCGTACCAAAGATTTGAATTTTAGATTAAAGCAGCTAAAAAGTTTAAAGCAAACGATTAAACATTATGAACCTGAAATTTTTCAAGCATTAAAGGAAGATTTAAGAAAATCTAATTTTGAAATTGTAACGACAGAACTAGGGTTAATATTTCAAGAATTAGATTGTGCAATCAAAAATTTGAAAAAATGGGCAAAGACTGAAAGAGTATCAACTCCAATATATCTAAAACCTTCAAATGGATATATTTTGAAAGAACCTTATGGGGTTGTATTGATAATTACTCCTTTCAACTATCCTTTCCAATTATCTTTTGTGCCTTTAATTGGGGCAATTGCAGCAGGAAATTGTGCTGTTGTAAAACCCTCAAAAAGGACTCCTCGTTGTGCAGAGGTAATATGTAAAATTATTGCCCAGACATTCAGTAGTAATTATGTTAAATGTGTGTTGCCAACAGAATTAATATCAGCAGAAATTTTATCAGAAGATTTTGATTATATATTTTTTACAGGTAGTACTCAAACAGGAAAATTGATTGCAGAAACAGCTGCAAAGAAATTAATTCCATATACATTGGAATTAGGAGGAAAAAGTCCTGTAATTGTTGATAAAAACGTAAATATAGAACAGGCTGCCAGAAAAATTGCTTGGGGAAAATTTTTGAATGCGGGACAAACTTGTGTTGCTCCTGATTATGTACTTGTGCATGAAGATGTAAAACAGGATTTGATTGATAATTTAATAAAATCAATTAAATCTTTTTATGGTGTATTTATTCAGGAAAGTAAAGATTATGGTCGTATTATTGATACTGAAGGATTTAGAAGATTAAAAGAGATTATTATACAGGAATCAAAAAATATTATCTATGGTGGGGATTACCATGAATGCGGCTTGTATATTGAACCGACATTATTAGAGATTGGTTCTTTTGATTCTCCATCAATGCAAGAGGAAATTTTCGGGCCAATTTTACCGATAATGACATATAATAATATTGATGATGTAATTAATTCTCTTAAAGAGAAACCAAAACCTTTGGCTTTGTATGTTTTTTCTAAGGATAAAGAATTCTATTGGAAAATAATAAACAGTCTTTCATTTGGAGGTGGAGCTGTAAATGAAACTGTTCAACAAACAGCAGTTCATGGTTTACCCTTTGGTGGTGTAGGTTTTTCAGGTGTTGGAAAATATCATGGTAAGTATACTTTTGATACTTTTACTCATTTAAAGAGCGTTTTAGTAAAAAATTCTGATTTTGATATGGATATTATGTATCCGCCTTATTCATATGATACTGTAAAAAATGTCAGAAAATTCTTAGTAAAATAAAAAATCCTCACTTAAAAAGTGAGGATTTTTTGTTATTTACTTAATAATGCTAGTTTGTTTCCAACATCTTGTTTTTCTTTGTTTACTTGAGAATATGGATTTGAAACTATGTTATATTGGGGATTATACATTACTCTTCTACCTGTAAAACTTGGTTCATGGTATAAGATTAATGTAGAATCTTTGAATTTAATTGGAGTATGATTTGGTCCTGTAATTTGGTTTTTATCATTTACATAATATATTGTTGGGTCATTTTTATCAGCGTTTCTAAATTTCATTCCTGGTCTCAAACCGCCTTTAAGACCTACTTTGCCACCACGATCTTCATTCAAATCAATGTATTTTAAAGTTAATTCTGCTGGGTCATAGTATTTATCAAATGTATGATTTAGTCCTGCAGTATTAAATAATGAGATTGTCATTGCTCCATTTGGACTTTGTCTTAACAAGGCGGAGATTTGAGTATCTCCTTCTTCTGTTCTTTCAAAGTTTTCTTTTGTTTTGTTTGTATCATCTTTGTATACATCAAACTTATAATGAGCATTTTGTTCTTTTAAGGCGAATGGAGTACCATCATTTAATGGTTGCAATTCCGGTCTTGCTCTTAGGCTAAGAACTTTCATCATATTATCTTTGTGATTTTTTACAAACTCTTTAAAGTTTGGACTGTTTGGATCTGCCCAATCTTCATGAATTACGTTACGGTTTTGAAGATAAATATTTTTAGTAGTTGTCTCATAACCGGTAGCGCCATATTCATCACCTGCAAATAATGTAGGATTTCCAACCAATGCTGTTAAGAATTTAGTTTGTCCTAGAAGTTTTGACATTGCAGGATCAATTATTCTTTCAAGAGTTTTATCTTTAAGTTTTTTCTTTTCTTCTGAATTTAGACGTTTACTAGAATCGGGTTCAATGTAATCCATTTCATCAAATACGATATCTAATGCTATATTATAATCTCTAGCACCAAATCCGTCTGCTTCAAATACTTTACCTTTATGGTAGCCGTTAGATAGGTTTTTTAATGCTTCTACCATTTTTTCGTAAACATAGTTTTTACGGCTGTCACTTAATCCTATTGATTCTTTTGCTTTTCCCATACCGCTTGCGATAGATTCACATTTCGCAATTGCTAAGTTGCTTACTTTATCGTAGTTATAATTGTCAACAGAATCATAATGAACATTTTCTCCGTATTTTACCCCATTAAGAATTCTGTATGCTCTTTCACGGTATTGATTGCCTTTTTCTGTTAAATCTGTATAAACTAAATCCATATCCATTGAAAAACCGTCTAATGCTCTACATTTGTCATGGTTTCCGGCGAATGTATATGAATAAATTAGAGATTCTAAAGAGCCTGAATTTAAGAAATTATCACTACCAACTAATTTCTCAAGTATAGTTGTACCTTGATTAACACCTTTTTCAGGACTGCTATTGCCATCAAAATCAAATAATTTTCCAAATATTTTTGTTATATCTGATGAGAAGTAATCATAATTTGCGGTAGTTGTAAATCCAGCTTCATTTAAAAGTTTTCTCATAGCTTCTGTTTTTCCCGCAAATCTTGCACCAGATTTGTCACCATAGCCGTCACTGTATATTTCTCCTAAGTCTGTGACTTCTGCTGCTATGTATGCATCAGGGTGATATTCTTTTACTCCATCTGTAAATTTTGACCAGAAATCAATTACTTTATTCCAAGTATATTCAAAATCAGTTTTTTTATTTCTTAGAGATTCTATATCTCCAATATCTTTTGTTGCGTCAATTCTCCAATCAAGACCAGCTTGTGTTCTATCAACAATCATTTCTGCAAGTTTAAAACTATCAAAATTTGTACCTTTGATAGAGCGTAACAATGCACTTGCAAGTTTTTCTTTATCTGCAGCATTTATTTTTCTTATACCGCTTCTTAAATGATTAACCAAAGAAACAGCTTCGTTTTCAGGACTATCGGCAATTATTCCCATTCCTAATAATGAAGTTCGTTTTAAAGAATTATAATCATACGAAATTTCTCCGGTATTTTGATCAAAAGAGAATGAAGCTTTTGGGTCTACTGCTTTGATAATTGCAAATCTTGCAATTTCAGAAGTTAATAAAGGTATAACATATTTACCATATGGAGTAGCATTTCCATATTCGTCATGGAGTTTGCAATCATTTGGTAATTTGGACTCAACACCAGTTAAAACTTCTTTTGCAAATGAATACATTTCTTTAGTATACATTTTATCTGTTAGTTCATAAGCTTTTTGATATTCCATTCTCATATGAGGGTTGTTTTGTTGATACATTTCGTATCTTGATACCCCAATTTGATCTTCTTGTGTAGCTCTTTTTGAGATGTAAGGGCTACTTAATGTTGAGATTATATCATCTCCCACTTCTATTGAATCTAATGGAACATCCATAAGGCCTTGTATAATGTGATCATTATATGACTCAACAGAATCAAATCCGAATAATTCATATCTGTTTTGTAATACATTTTCAACAATCTTTTTATTGACATCTAAGTCTTTAGGGAATACTTTGCCATTTGATTGTGTTTTTATTAAGTTATAAATTCCCTCAGCATCCATATTTTTAATATTTCTTAAATGCTGTGCGACATTTAGATTTAATATTTGATTAGTTTTCTTTGTCCAGAATTGTGCAGAAGATACTGCATAGTCTTGAACTTCTATGTTTTTGCGTTTTAATAAGGCTGTTTTCGCAGCTCTTTCTCTAGGATTTCCGATATTTAATAAATCTTGAGTATCAGTATGTGAGAAGATGTAATTTAATTTAGCAATATCAGGGTTTGCATCCCAAGTATAGAAACCACTTTCATGTTTACCATCAAGCCCGAAATATTCAAATTGGGTTACTTGTTTTGTACCTTCTCCGCTATGTAATCTTATTCTCTGATATTCAGGTAATGTTTTATTATATTCGTTTAATTTTTCTACATTTTTCTTATATGTTTCAGGATTTATTCTAAAGCTGTATGGTGCAACGGTATCATTGTGATTATTTATGTCAAGGTAATTTTTATCAAATTTCTCATATGCTTTGATTAATTCTTTATTATTTAAATTTTCCGCATTAGTAAGTCTATTATCATAAATTTGTATATATGTTGGTTTTTTAGGGTCATATTCGCCATGACTTGATTTAATACTAATAGTGCCGTTGTCATTTTCAATGAATTTATATGGAGAGTTAACTAATCTATGTGTTACATGTTCAGTATTTTTTCCAAATACTCCTAAACTAAGAGGGCTGTCTTTTAGTCCTGAAATTCTAAACCAATTAAAATACGGAGATTTTTCGCCCCATTTTAAAATATGTTGGAAGTGAACACCTTCTAAACCTTCATTTACGTATGCGCCATCTGATACTAAATTCATGCCTTTCGCAAACATTTTTCTTTGAATAGCAGAATAGTTATTAATATTTCCTAAGCTATTAGCCATTTGAAAACAGTTTTTGTTCCAGTATGCGTGTGCTGTAAGGCTGTCATCTGTAAATAAAGGCAATGTAATAATTCTGGTAAATTGATCTAATTCTCCATTATCTAAAGATTTTTCAATTCCGGCTAAAGAACCGCCAATTTTATTCCCAAAGTTTTTTGATGAACTCATAACATCAACTATTTCTTCAGGAGATTTCATTACTACTTTATTGTTGTCATCATATTTCCATATAACATTGTGACAATCAGGTATAATTAATTTCATTGCACCACCTTTAGATACAGAAGGTGCTCTATCTGTTACAATATTATATACATCATAAGCGTTATGAGTGTTTTGTGCTTCATTAATAATATTACCAGGGTCTAGCATATAGATTGGTGGAGCAGAATGATTTCCTTTTGGATAGAGTTTATAGTGATAAGCAAAAGGTTCATCAGGAGCAATATCAAAATCTGCAGCTAAATCTATTTTCGTAGCTTTGCCACTTTGAAGTTTAATCCCACGTTCTTTATTTTCAGATTTATCTTCAACAGAATCTAATTTCTCAAGGATATTAGTTATTATATAGTTGTTATTATCATCTTTATCAACAGAATATAATTCTAAATAGCAGTCGTATTTGCTATCATCATATACATAATTAAATTCATACTCTTTGTCGCCATATTCTGACTTTGTAGGTTTGTATCCTTCAAATTTGATGTTATTGTTGATATTTGGTCGATTTAAATTTAAATTTACTTTCACGTGAAAAACTCCTTACTACTCCAGTTATAACTCAACTGAAGAAAATTTTTTGACATAATGTATTATATTATTAAGAAATTTTTACAAAAAAAGATTAAAAAAATCTTTCTTGGTATAATTTAGCAGGAAAAGGAGAAAATATAATATGCAAGTCATTGATTTGAAATGTGATATCAAAGATATAAATTTGGCTGATCAAGGTAAAAATCAAATAGAATGGGCGTTTAAGGATATGCCTGTATTAAAACAAATTCAAGAAAGGTTTATAAAAGAACAGCCTTTTAAAGGTTTAAAACTTTCAGCCTGTGTTCATGTTACAAAAGAAACAGCGGCTTTATGTGTTGTAATGAAATCTGGTGGTGCTGATGCGGTTTTAGTTGCATCAAACCCATTATCAACTCAAGATGATGTCGCTGCAGCTTTAGTAAAGCATTATGGAATTCCTACTTTTGCTGTTGCTGGGGAATCAGTAGAACAGTATAAAGCTCATATTCAACAGGCTTTAGATCATAATCCTGATATTATTATTGATGATGGATGTGATATTGTATCAACCATTCATGCTGAACGTCCTGAATTAGCTTCAAAAATTATCGGTTCAACAGAAGAAACAACAACAGGTATTATTAGATTACAAGCATTAGAAGCTCAAGGGCAATTAAGATTTCCTGCTGTTGGAGTAAATACAAGTTTAACAAAACACTTATATGATAATCGTTATGGTACAGGACAAAGTTCAATGGACGGTATCATAAGAGGTGCAAATATTTTAATTGCAGGGAAAACAGTTGTAGTTTCCGGATATGGTTGGTGCGGACGCGGTTGTGCTTTACGTGCAAAAGCTTTAGGTGCAAATGTTATTGTATGTGAAGTAGATCCATTGAAAGCTTTGGAAGCAGCTATGGAAGGTTATAGAGTTATGCCGATAGCTCAAGCAGCTAAAGAAGGTGATGTATTTTTAACAGTTACAGGTGATAAGCATGTTGTTGATGTTCAACATATTTTGAATATGAAAGACGGTGCATTTTTGGCTAATTCTGGTCACTTTGATTGGGAAATTAATGTAGCAGGTTTGAAAGAGCATACTATAGAAATAAGAGAAATCAGACCAAATCTTGAAGAATATAAATTAGACAATGGAAAGTCAGTATATGTATTTGCTGAAGGTCGTTTAGTAAACCTTGTAAATGCTGAAGGTCACCCTGCAAGTGTTATGGATATGAGTTTCGCTAACCAAGCATTGGGTATTGAATTCCTAGTAAAAAATAAAGGTAAATTAGATAAAAAATTATATACTCTTCCTCATGAAGTTGATGTAAAAATCGCTGAATTGAAATTGAAATCAATGGGTATTGAAATTGATACATTAACTCCTGAACAGGAAGAATATTTAAATAGTTGGAAGTTCTAATTAATAATGAAAAATAAAAAATGCCGCTAGCATTTGTTAGCGGTATTTTTTTATAATAATGTTTTTAAGATTAGTGTAATTGTATTTCGAAATCCTAAATTCTTTTTTTCTTGCCATAAGAATTTAATTGTTTCTGGTCGAATTTTTAAATTATTTTTAATATTTATTTTTGTTGTTTTGTCACTGTGTAATCTTTTATTTCCGGTAACGAGAGTGCAATTTCCTGCATTATTTTTGTGTCTTCTATAACCGATAAGTGGTGTATAAATTATTGCAGAACCTCCAATTAAATTTGCGAAGTTAAATAAAAATTTATCTGGGCAAATTTTCCATTTATCAGCGTTTTGGTAATTTATAATTAATTCAATAGATGCTTTTCTAAACATCGCAGAGCTGTTTGGAGACCAGTACCAGCCTCCGAAGTGTTTATGTTTTAAAATTTTATAATTAATATTTTCTCCAGCAAAAAGTTCATCGAGATTTTTGCAATGAGGAGATGATATTGAATTCATTGTGTGAATTTCATCATCTTCTCCTATTTCAATAATTTGACAAGATGTGAATGCTACAGATGTTTCAAGGTGAACTCTTATGTGATGTTTTGCGTAATCGGGCATTAATATGTCATCGCTGTCAATAAAGCTTACAAATTGTCCTTGTGCAGATTCTAAACCTTTAATCATTGAAGCCATTTGACCTTGGTTTGAACTTTGTTTTATTAGAGTAATTTTTAAATCTTGATTTTCTGAAATGAAGTCTTCAATAATTTTACAGGAATTATCATTTGAACAGTCATCAACAATTATTATTTCAAAATTTCTATATGTTTGAGCTTTAATGCTCTCTAGAGTTTTCAAGATATATTTTTCATAGTTGTAAGATGTTACAACAAATGAAATCATAGGAAGTTTAAGCATTTTTAGTTTCCTGTTCAGCTAATAATTTTTCCATTTTTTTATTGTGCATAACTGATGAAATAAATGCAAGAACAATGAAGCCTAATCCAATACCACCAGTTACAATTTCAGGGATTTCTTTTACTGTTGATACAAGCATTAAACAAGCTAAAGCACCTATAGCCCAATGTGCACCATGTTCCAAATATAAAAATTGTTTAAGTGTTTTCTTTTCAACAAGCATTATAGTAAGAGATCTTACAAACATAGCACCAATAGCTAGCCCAATAGAAATGATAATGATATCTTTGCTTAAAGCGAAAGCTCCTAATACTCCGTCTAAAGAGAATGATGCATCGATTAACTCTAAATATAGAAAACTGATTAATCCTGTGCATCCTGCACTTTTTGCAGCACAGCTTGCAAGTCGCATTTCTTCATGTTTTTCCAAATAATGAGTAAATCCATCAATTAATAAATAAGTTATAATACCTGAAATGCCGGAAATCATAACGTGTATTTTTTGTTCAGCTGGCACAAAATTTTGAGTTGCAAGAAGCATAAAAAGAGAAATTACAATTTCAATACCTTTAATATGGTCAAAATGTGATAGCCAATATTCGATAGGTTTAATCCAGTGAACTTCTTTTTTGTGGTCAAAAAAGTAATTCAAGAATAACATAATTAAGAACATTCCACCAAATGTTACAATTGGTGCGTGTGTTTGATGTAAGTAATAAGCATATTTATCAGCATTTGTAAGTGCAATGTTTGCAACTTCAAGCATTCTTAATTTTGCAAAAATAGATACAACTAAAATTGGAAATAAAAATCTCATCCCAAATACCGCGATTATGATTCCCCAAGTTAAAAAACGATGACGCCATTTATGGCTCATCTTTTCAAGTTTCATAGCATTAACAACAGCGTTGTCAAAAGATAAGCTTATTTCTAGGATTCCTAATACAATTGCAATGAATACGCAAGTAAGACCTGTTCCGGAATGAACATGTTCACCCCAGAAATATGCCCCGATAAGACCTGCTATAGTTACTATATATGAACCTAAAAAATATTCTAGCATTTTGTAATTCTCCTTATTATTTAACTGCTATATTATACTTAAAAACTTTTTCAGTGCAATCATCTAATATTTGTAGAACTTGAAAAAAATCTTTAAATCTAATATAATGAAACTGGAATTGTTATATAAGGAGCGGGAAATGAAAAGATTTAAAGCAGAAAAAGCACAAAAATCTTGGAATTTACTTGATAATTGTGTCGAATTGTTTACGTATATGTTGCTCGGGGGGGGGGCGATTTAAAGCTTGCTCCACAAGGGTTTCAGAGCTATTGTTATTTTAATGATGAATACCCGAAAGAATCCAACCAATTATTAACAACAAAAGCTGGATTGCTTCAAAAAAAGTCTCTTAATCACAGATTTGGATTTACATTAGCAGAGGTCTTAATAACTTTAGGAATAATTGGTGTTGTTGCAGCTATGACAATGCCTACGCTTATTGCAAATTATCAAAAGAAACAAACAATTGTGCAATTAAAAAAGGCTTATTCAGTACTAAATCAGGCATATCAAAATTCAATTTTAGATAACGGTGATGTTGAAACTTGGGATTGGGAGAATATTTCAAACGCTGATAATTTTGGCCAAAGATATATTTTACCTTATTTAAAAGGTGCAACTAAAATAAAGTATAGTAAAATTCAGTGGAAGTCTTTAGATGGCACTTATGATAATTCTGGTGCTGGAGAAAATAAATCTCCTTATTATGTATTACCTGATGGTATGAGTTTTAGATTTCTTGGCTTAAATTTTGTCAATAATTCTGCTAATCGTACAAAAACTCATTTGAAAATTAATATTGATATAAATGGAAATAAACTGCCTAATCAATATGGCAGAGATGTATTTGTTTTCTCAATTTTCCCATTTGCATCACAATCAAAAGGTAAAGTTGTACCTGGTACTAATGACCAATGTGGCGGTGGTGCTATTCATAATCAATTATCACGAGAGCAATTATTGACTGGAGGATGTGCAACTTGTAAAAAAGATCATACAGGCTTTGGGTATGGTTGTGCTGCTGTAATTATTAAAGATGGTTGGGAAATCAAAGATGATTACCCTTGGTAGTTTCCCTATTTGAAAAATATTTTGTTCTTGATATACTTTAGTTATGAAAGATATGTTAGATAAAATTCTTCAAATAGAGAAGAAATATAATGAATTAGGTGTAACACTCTCAGATCCTGCAGTAATTCACGATTATAATAAATTCAGGGATCTTTCTAAGCAAAGAAAGTCTATGGAGGAAACTGTTGAACTTTATTATGCTTGGAAAAAAGCTGTTGATGCTATCGAAGAAGCTAAACAGATGATGCATGAAGAAAAAGATGAGGAAATGAAAAATTTTCTTAAAGCTGAAATTGAAAGTAATGAAGCAAAACTTCCTGAATATGAACAAAGAATGAAAGTTTTATTGCTTCCTCGAGATCCGATGGATGATAAAGATATTATGCTTGAAATCAGAGGCGGTGCAGGCGGTGATGAGGCAAATATTTTTGCAGGTGATCTTGCAAGAATGTATATGAGATATGCTGATAAAAAAGGCTGGCAGACTCAAGTTTTAAGTAAAACTGAATGTGAAGCTGGTGGTGTATCTGAAATCATTATTTCAATGAAAGGTGATAGTATTTATTCAAAATTGAAATATGAATCAGGTGTGCATAGAGTCCAAAGAGTTCCTGCTACTGAATCTCAAGGCAGAGTTCATACTTCAACAGCTACAGTTGCAGTAATGCCTGAAGTTGATGATGTTGAAGTTGAATTGAATATGAATGATGTAGAAATTACAACAGCTCGTTCAGGTGGTGCTGGCGGTCAAAACGTTAACAAAGTTGAAACTGCTGCAAGAGTTTTCCACAAGCCTACAGGGATTATGATTTTCTGTACAGAAGAACGTTCTCAATTACAAAACAAAGAACGTGCATTACAAATTCTTAAAGCTAAATTGTATGATATGGAAGTACAGAAACAGATGAAGGAAATAACTGATTTGCGTCGTTCTCAAGTCGGTACAGGCGATCGAAGCGAAAGAATCAGAACATACAATTTCCCTCAAGGTCGTTTAACAGATCACCGTATTAATCATAACTTAAATGTTAATACCGTAATTGATGGTGATTTAGACGAATTAATTAATTTATTGATAGAACACGATCAAAAATTAAAATTAGAAAAATTAGCTGAGGTGAATTAGTGGTAGAACGAAAATGTGCAGGTTGCGGTAAGCTAAAAAATAGAGAAGAATTAATAAAGATTACTAAGGAAAACCAGCACGGTGACGTTATTATAAACCACAGTAACAAAATATTTGGCAGATCTGTATATCTCTGCTATAATAATTCGTGTATAGAAGCTGCTTTTAAAAAAAATAGAATTTCAAAAGCCTTAAAAACTTCTGTACCGGAAGATTTGAAAGGAAGATTAATAAATGAGTTTTGATACAATAAGAATAAATGAATTAGCAAAAGAACTGGGAATGACAAGTAAAGAAGTTATAGAAAAATTCGCCCAGTTATCAATCACAGGCAAAACTCATTCAAGTACGGTTACTGTCGACCAAGTTAAACGACTGAAAGAATTTATTGCAAATGGTGGTGTTAAAGAACATAAAAAACCAAAAGCTTTCGTTGTAAAAAAAGCAAAAGTTGCAGAACCTCCAGTAGAGGAAGAAAAGAAAGTTCCAGAAAAGAAAGTGGTTGAGGTTGTAAAACCTGCAACTCCAAAAGTAGAGGTTGTTAAACCAAAATCTCAAAGTCGTTTGGAAATTGTAAGACGAGCTCCACAAAAACCAGCTGTTGAAAAAGTGGAAAAATCTTCTGAATCAAGAAAATTCCCACCAAAATCAGAAAGAGCTCCTAGAGGGGAAAGACCTTTCCCACCTAAAAAAGATGGTGCTCCAAATAAAAAACCTTTTGAAAAACCTTCTGGAGAAAGAAAACCAATTCAAAGAACTATAATCTCTCAAGATATTTATGAAAATAAAGGCTCTGGCAGAAAACGTAATGATTCTAAGAAAAAAGGCAAAGATTTTAATTCTAAAAAAGAAGAACAGGAAAGAATTTCTTTAGAAAAAGCTGCAGCACAAAAACATAAAAAACGTTCTCATAAAGAGGAAGAAACAGCTCAAGTTACTCAAATAGTTGTAAATAGAGCAATGACAATTAGTGAATTGTCTGAAAAAATTCAAAAAACACCTGCTGAGATTGTTAAATTCTTAATGATGAATGGCATTATGGCTACTGTTAACCAGCTTATTGATGTTGATGTTATTAAGAAAATTTGTGCGGAATATGAATTAGAAGTTCTTGATGAAGACTTAGAAGCTTACATGGAAGAAGAGCTTGAAAAAGAAGAAAAAGTTAAAAAATTAACAGAAGTTGATAAAAAGTTACTTAAGAAACGTGCTCCTGTTGTAAGTATTATGGGACACGTTGACCATGGTAAAACAACTTTGTTAGATAGCATTAGAGCTTCAAAACATAAAATTGTTGCAACTGAAGTTGGTGGTATTACACAATCTATTGGTGCTTATACAGTATATTTAGACAATAACAAAGAGAAAAAGATTGTGTTTGTAGATACTCCTGGTCACGAAGCATTCACTGAAATGAGAGCTCGTGGTGCTAAAGCAACTGATATCGCAATTTTGGTAGTTGCTGCAGATGACGGTATAATGCCTCAAACTATTGAAGCTATTAACCACGCAAAAGCTGCGGAAGTTCCAATTATTGTTGCTGTTAATAAAATTGATAAACCTAGTGCTAATCCTGATAAGATTTTGCAACAATTAACAGAGCACGGCATTGTTCCTGAAGAATGGGGTGGTGATACAATTACTGTAAAAGTTTCAGCGTTACAAGGTACAGGTATTGATGAATTATTAGAATATATCTTGTTAGTAGCTGATATCCAAGATCTAAAAGCTAACCCTAAAGCAGAAGCTTCAGGTGTTGTAATTGAAGCTAATCTTGATAAAGGTAAAGGCCCAGTGGCTACATTACTTGTTCAAAACGGCACATTGCGTGTGGGAAATTGTATTGTTGTAGGTACAGCTTGCGGACGTGTAAGAGCATTGTTATCTGATTCAGGTGAAAGAATTCAAAAAGCAGAACCTTCAACACCTGTCGAAATTCTAGGTTTGACAGAAGTTCCTCAAGCTGGTGACTATTTTGAAGTTGTAAAAAATGAAAAAGAAATGAAAGCAATTGTTCAAGAACGTAAAGAAAAAGAACGTAATAAACGTCTTGATGCAATGTTACCAGCTCATGTTCGCCGTGAAGCAGTCGCAGGTGAAGACGATATTCCTCAATTGAACTTGATTATTAAAGCTAATACAAATGGTTCTGCTGAGGCTGTATCTCAAGCAATTGCTCAGTTAGAATCAAATGAAATTAAAACTAAGATTATTCACGTTGGTGTAGGTGATATTTCAGAAGCCGATGTAATGCTTGCATCTGCATCTAATGCTTTAATTTTAGGATTTACTGTAAAAGAAGATTCTAATGCTTTAGCTGCGGCAGAAAAAGAAGGCGTTACTATTAAAAAATACGATATCATTTATCAGATTTTAGAAGATATTGAAAAAACAATGTTATCTCTATTGCAGCCTGAAATTAAAGAGGTTGAGCTTGGTAAAGCTGAGGTAAGACAAATCTTTACTATCGGTAAAACTACAAGAATTGCAGGTTGTTATGTTACTGAAGGTAAGATTGTAAGAAGTAAAGATGCTGTTCTATATCGTGACGGTAAAGAAATTTTCCGTGGTGCTATTGATCAGTTGAAACGATTCAAAGATGACGTAAAAGAAGTTGCACAAGGTTTTGAATGCGGTATTTCTTTTGCGAAATGGAATGATATTGAAGTTGGCGATATAATCGAAGTATCAACTAAAGAAGAAATTGAAAGATCAAGTTTGTAATATTTATAAGTGATTATAAGAAAAGACTATCCTTGTATTACCAAGGATAGTCTTTTCTTATTTCCCAACCGTCTCGTTTTATCAACTGAAAACAAGAGGCTTCTCCATCAGTTCCTTTGCAGTATTCTTGAGGTGCATTATTTTTCCCTGGTCCGTTAAGAAGTTGGTCTCTTGGTATATTGTTTGCGATTCTATCCATAGCTGTTACGTTTAGTTATTTTGAGTTTTAAGGTATTAGATTAGTATTCTCCTGTAACATAATTTTCAGTTTGAATTAATTTATCATGAGAGAGTACATAATTTATATTTCCCCAAGAATCATAATTAGTTCCAATTTTACCATCATTAGAAAATGCTATTTGAAATACATCTCTGCCTATTTGGTTTGGACCTTTAAGCCCATTTGTATCATAGGCAATCCTGCCGCATACATTATTTGTTGTTTCATGTCCTTTGTAGCCGTTTGGACTGCTTGGATCTTCTATGTAATTCCCGTTAGCATCTTTATCGTATGTCCAGCCTTTTGTTATGCAGGAGCCATCTGAATGTGCGAGTTGTATTGTAATGAAGCCTCCATCAGATAAAATAATTCTGTTGAGATTTGAAACCCAATTTTCACTTGTAGTTTGTCCAAGTCCATTATTAATTTTTTTATATTGTCTAATATCGTATGTTCCTCCGCAGTTTTTGACGTTATAACTTGTCGAGCAGAGTTTTACATATTTTAATTCTTTTGATAATTCTTCAATTAATTTTTCATTAGAATCAGACATAAGCCAAAAAGCTTTGTAATCTCCAGGAGTCTCGTTTTTTATGAGCCAACTGTTTAATGCATTAATAATGATTGAATAATCTTTTTTAGCTGCTGTAACTAGAACTTTTTCTTGGTAGTGCGCAATTAAAGTCGGTAACGTCAAAGCTGCAACAACGCCGATAATTCCTAACGTTATTAAAACTTCTGCAAGAGTAAAACCATTTTTTAGTCTATAGTGATGTCTTATATCCCTATGATGACAGTTTTTAATAAGAAAGTAAATTGTTTTTCTGAAAACTGTTGTTATACAAAGGTCTTGCGGGGGGGGGGCACTCTGAAAGCTTCTTGTTTAAACATTTTTCATCCTCCTAAAATAAATTCCATTTTCATTATTTATTATTTTTAATTTTTTGTCAAGGTAGTTGTATTTTAATATAGTAGTTTTGTTGATTATTTATTTTATATATTTCATGTTATACTTATTTTACCAAGGAGATAATTATGACTTTAAGAAATGAACGTGTAAGAAAAGAATTAATGAGAGATATTTCTGATATTTTACGCAAAGAAATCAGAGGTCTTGCAGGTGTTGTATCAGTTTTAGATGTAGAAGTGTCTCATGATAATTCTTTTGCCAAAGTTATATACAGTGTGTTAGGATCTGAAGAACAGGTTGAAAAAACTAAAGATATTATTGAAAAAAGTACTCCAAAAATTCGTTATGAAGTAGGGAAACGTATTCGTTTAAGACTTACTCCTGAATTAAAATTTGTATATACTGATTCATTAGAAAAAGGTTCTAAGGTTAGTGAAATTATTGATAAAATTTCTCGTGGAGAACTTTAATGCCTGATAATTCAAATTTGGCAAAAAAACTATTTGGGTTTGTAAATATATACAAACCTGTCGGAATGACATCTCATGATGTAGTTGCCAAAGTAAGAAAATTTACAGGGGTAAAGCAAGTTGGTCATACTGGGACTCTAGATCCTTTTGCTGAAGGTGTTTTACCTGTATGTATCGGGAAAGCTACTCGTTTAATTGAATTTTTAGCTGATGACAAAGAATATTTGGCGACTGTTCAATTTGGCGCATCTACTGACACATATGATAAAGACGGAAGTATTATTTTTTCATCGGATAAAAAAGTTTCTGAAAATGATGTAAAAGAGGCTTTAAAAATTTTTGAGGGTGAAATTTCTCAGATCCCCCCTATTTATTCTGCAATTAAGGTTAATGGTAAAAAGTTATACGAATATGCAAGAAGTGGTAAAGAGGTTGAAATTCAACCGCGTCGTGTTGTAATTGAAAATATTGAATTAAAATCTTTTGATAAAGAACTGCAGCAAGCTCAAATTTTAATAAAATGTTCAAAAGGTACTTATATTCGATCCATTGCAAATGATTTAGGTGAAAACTTAGGCTGTGGAGCTCATTTGATTAGATTAATCAGAACTCAGGCTGGTAAATTTAGAGTTGAAAATAGTGTAAAACTTGAAGATGTTCAAATTCCAAAAAATTTAATTAATCCAATTGATATGATGGATTATGAAAAGATTCATGTGGGTGATGAGGATATTGAATATATAAGAAATGGTCGACCATTAAAAAATAAAAATATTGAGCATGGCAGTATAATTCTTTTGGTTTATAATGATAATGCAATCTGCGCTGTTGGAGTTGCAGATGAAAATGTAATCAAATTGAAGAAAGTGTTTTTATAATGAAAAAGATTATTTTTACTTTAGCTTTGTTATTGTCAGCAAGTCAAATGTCTATGGCAATTGAATGTCAAAATTCTTGTTGTACTGCGCCATATGATTTAACATCAGGTTTCTCAAGATTTGTAAGTACTGTGACAGGGCAGAATTTTATAGCTGAAAAAGTTGGTGAAAGTCTTGTAAAAAAAGCGATTAAGAAAAATATAGTAAGCGGTAAAATTAGTGCAAATTTAGATTCATATAGTACAAGAGATTTGAAAGCCGGTAGATTTAAGTCTTTGGAAATTACAGGCAAAGATGTTGATATAGAGGGAATTTATATTTCTTATTTTAATGCTAAAACTTTATGTAATTTCAACTATATTGCACCAAGTGGTGACAATAATTATATTGTAAAAGAAAATATTCCGATAGCTTTTAACACTGAAATTACAGAAGAAGATTTGAATAAGACTATGAATTCTTCTGATTATAAAAGGTTAATTGATGACATTAACAGCATTGGCGGAAGTTTCAATATTTTTCAAATAATTTCTACATCTGTAAAATTAAAAAATGGTAAAATGTATTACATTGTTAGATATGCAATGCCTTTTGTTAGAAAGTCAAAAGAAGTAGTTATTAGCTCTGATATTAATGTTGAAAATGGAAAAATTGTTCTTGCTAATACAAATTTTGTAAGAAATAATTCATTAATGGATATTGATAAATTCTCAAGTATCTTAAATTATATCAATCCACTTGATTTTTCTGCAAAAATATTAGAAAATAAAGATGCAAATTTTAGCATTAAAAATGTTAAAATAACAGATCAAAAAATAAATATTGACGGAATAATAACAGTTCTTAAAGATAAGGAATAATATTATGCGTAAAAATGAAAGAGTTTTTTTAGGTGTAACTGCAGTAATAATGGTAGCTGTATGTTGTATTTTAGGATTGAGAATGTTATATCATAGTGATGAAAATGTTTCAGGTCCTTTGACGCCTATTCCTGAGACTAAAATTCCTGAAGAAAAAACTGAAGCTCCAAAAGTTGCAAAACCTGTTGAAAAAGTATATGTAAATGTATTTTTCATAGGTCAAAATTCTAATAAAGAAGAGGTATATAGAGCTGTTAACAGAGAATATGATAAAGATGTTGATGGTTCAAAATTAAAATTCGCGATAAATGCTTTAGTCTCAGGACCAACTGCTTATGAAAAGTCAAAGGGTGTATATTCAGAAGTTCCTGCTGGAACTAGGATTATCGCAATTAATGAAGCCCCTGATAAGGTTATAATTAATCTCAATTCCGCATTTGAAAATGGTGGGGGAACTGATAGTTTGTATAAAAGATTAAATCAATTAATAAAAACAGCAAAAAGAAATACAAACAAACCGGTTTATCTTTATATTGAAGGTAATAAAGCAGAAGTGATTGGCGGCGAGGGAATAATGATTACCCAACCGTTGAATGAAAATTCTTTGGATGGTTAAAATATAATGGCAGAAAAAGATTTAGATTATTACCTTAATTTAGATTGGACATTAATTGAAGGAATTGATAAAGATTTTGATGGAAATCCTTATCATTATATTGAGATAAAAGAGATCCCAAGTTTTTTGTTTTGTGCAAAAACAGCAGAAAAAGCTCGAGAAAGATACAAGCAGCAGTTAAAATGGACTTTGCAGGTTATGTTAGAAAGAGGAGAACATATTGTAGAACCTGGTGAAGATGATGATGAAATTGATTGGGAAAGTATTTGTCCTTAATTAGTTTTTATAAACTTCAGCATATTTAGGGTTAACTGCCAGCCATTTGAATGTTTGTTCATCAGTTTCAGGGATATCAATTACGAATGTTCCACCGTAACGTCCGCGAGAAAATGCTAGATAACCTTCTTTTGCTAAGTTATGGAAAGCTTTTCTTATTGTATTTGGACTTAGGTCAAGTTGTTGTGATAATTCAATGATTGAAGGTAATTTTTGCCCAATTTCATAATTTTCTGCAATCATTTTCTTTATATGATTTTGTGTTTTTTCGTAGTAATAAAATGCAGTTTCTGCAGCCGGTGCAAATATTGATGTTTCTTTTTTCATTGGAATATTTTTATCGTTTGGCATTTTTATTACAGTTGTTCCGTAACGCCCCCTTCTAGCTAAGAGGATTCCATTATTAATTAAACTTTTTAAGGCGTCGTGTATAGTTTTTATGCTTACTGATAGTTCTTTTGAAAGTTCTGAGTGAGCAGGAATTTTATCTCCGACTTTTAAATTTTTTATAATGTAATTTTTTAAATCATCTTCTACTTTTTTTACAAGTGTATTATTTTCATCAAATGAATTTTGAACTGTAAAATCTAAAGATTTGATTATCCAACCTGTTTCATTTGATTTTTTGAATTTGTGTTCAAGAATATTTATTGTGCCGAGATATTCTAGAGCAAGTCTAGTGGTATTTGATGAACAACCAATCTGTGAAGATATTTGTCTAGATGATGGTAAAAATTGTCCTATTGAATATTTTTTTTCTAAAATATAATTTTTTATAGCATTAATTGCAAGTTCTCTTTTAGATGTTAGTTTTCTAATACAGCTATCTGTATTGTTTCTATCTCGAATTATTGTTCCTATGCATTGCTTTGATTCGACATATCCCATATCTTCAATGTATCTTAGTGAATTTTGAATGGTTCCAATACTTACACCTAACATATATGCAAGTTCTGGTTTTGATGGTAATAGTGTATTTGGTTTTACTGATTTATCACTGTCAATCCAATGCATAAGCCATTTAGCAATCGCAATAGCTTTTGATTCTTCTATATTCTTCAAGTCAGGTAATGTAAAATTTATTTCACTAATTTTAATTTGTTTTAATTTTGATTTTTGTGGAAGAATATATTTGATGTTTTCCATACACACATACCTCATTGCTAATAGTACACTATTTGTAAAAAAACATCAAATATTTTTTTGCTGTTTTATTAAGAGAAATTTACATATATTTATAATCCCAATTCGATATGATATTATAAAAATAGGAGGTGTAAGATGAAAAGAACTTTAAGAGAGCTGAACTTCGGGGGGGGGGCAATTTAAAGCTTGCTACACAAACCTTTTGGGCTTGTCAAGAAAATACAAAATGCTATAATAGTGATATGATACATCACTATAAAAATAAAAAAGGTTTTACACTTGCAGAGGTTTTAATAACTTTAGGAATAATTGGTGTTGTCGCAGCAATGACTTTACCTACTTTGATTGCAAAACATCAAGAAAAAGAATGGGTAACTGCTTTTTTAAGGGTGTATTCGTTATTGAATACTGCTTATCGTATGGCTCAAGAAGAAAATGGGACATTTGAGGATTGGGCAGGAGTTACTATTTCTCCAACTGATGGCAAGCCTAATAGAAATACAGCTTCAAATGGTGTTTTTATTTATAATACGATGGTTAAGCCTTATTTGAATGTAAATCAAGCTTTTGTAGATGGTAATAATACATCTGGCGATAATAAATGTATGGCAGCTAATGTTTATACTTTAACTAAAGAGACCTTTGATGCAAATAATTTATGTCATAAGATCCCAGCTGTCAGTTTGCCATCTGGAGAGTGTATTTTGTTTGGAACTCAATATGCGGATTTTATAGTCGATGTAAACGGTACAAAGTTGCCAAATATTTTAGGTAAGGATTTGTTTGTCTTTTCTTTTGATGCTGTTCGACAAGATGTAATAAGACCAGGATATATTCAGCGAGGTTGGACTGATCAAGCTAAATATTGTGACCCAACTTCGTCTAATGGTTGGATTGCAGGTATATCTTGTGGAAATTGGGTGTTAAGGTATCACAATATGGATTATTTGCATCAATCTCCTGATGAGATTAAGAAAAAATGGTCTTCTGGTGTTGATTGGTAATAAATAAAAAAGACCGTCCTAAAACGGTCTTTTTTATTTACTCAAGTAACGATTCTAACAATTCTGCGTTTCTTGCGGAAGTTGTTGATTCTCGAACTTTTTGTTTGTAAATGTAAGTTCGTAAAGCTTCTCTAATCAATTCACTGCGTGAACGATTTTCTCCATCTGCCACTTGATCGATTTTTTGCAAAAATTCTTCAGGCATTGAAATTAATACTCGAGCCATATATTCTCCTTTTTCTTCATGTGGATATTTTTCTCTATATTTTTATAAAAACAATTTTGTATAAAAAAGTGCTAATTTTTATGTATAAAATATATATCTTTTTTTAGAAGTATTGATATTATTGAGTTTTAGGGATATATTAAACTTAACAAAACTTAGTATTTATCTGTTTGATATTTAATAAATTGACTTTACATTATTGTGACTTTGCGCTAGTATAAGGAAAAAGAGGTATCCTAGGGACATGAAATATAAACGTATATTATTAAAAATAAGTGGAGAGGCATTACTTGGAGATCAACAATTCGGTATTGATCAAAAGCCTGTCAAGAAAATTGCAGAAGAAATTCAAAAAGCTAGAGAATTAGGTGCAGAAATTGCAGTTGTAGTCGGCGGCGGCAATATTTTCAGAGGTATGAAAAATAGTGCCAAATTAGGAATGGATCAAGCATCTGGAGATTATGTAGGAATGCTTGCTACTGTAATGAACGCTATTGCATTGCAAAGTGCATTAAATCAAATGAAAATTCCTTGTAGAGTTCAAAGTGCGATTGCTATGAACCAAATCGCAGAACCTTATATAAGACATAGAGCAATTAGACATTTAGAAAAAGGTCGAGTTGTTATTTTTGCAGCCGGTACTGGAAATCCTTTCTTTACAACAGATACAGCTGCAGCTTTAAGAGCATCAGAAATTAATGCAGAAGCAATGTTAATGGCTAAAAATGGGGTTGATGGAGTTTATACAGACGATCCAAAAACCAACCCTAATGCAAAAAAATTAGACAAAATTACATATGACGATATTATTATTAATGGGTTAAAGGTAATGGATACATCTGCATGTGCATTATGTAAGCAAAATAATATTCCTATTGTCGTATTTGATTTTGATGCAGAAAATGGAATTGTAGATATATTAAATAATAAAGAAATCGGAACATATATTAGTTAAATAGTTATAAAGAAAGGGTAGAAAAATGTCTTTAGATGAGCTGTTTTTGTTCGGCGAAGAAAAAATGGAAAAAGCAATTACTCAATTGCACAGAGAATTTGGCTCTATTCGTTCAGGAAGAGCTAATCCAATGATTTTGGATAAAGTTCTTGTAGAATATTATGGAGCTCCTACTCCATTAAGACAAATGTCACAAGTTACAGTACAAGACGGTACAACTCTTGTAATTACTCCTTATGACAAAACAACTTTAAAAGAAATAGAAAAAGCTATTATCAAAGCTGAAATTGGGATTACTCCTAATAGTGATGGTATTTGTATTAGATTACCTTTCCCTCCTTTAACAGAAGAAAGAAGAAGAGAAATTGTTAAAGATGTGAAAAAAATCGGTGAAGATGCAAAAGTCGCTGTAAGAAATATTCGTCGTGATATGACTGATGATTTGAAAAAACTTGAAAAAAGTGAAAATCTTCCTGAAGATACAGTAAAAGATAATCAAGATAAAATTCAAAAATTAACAGACAAATACACTGGTATTATTGATAAAGCAGTTGCAGAAAAAGAAAAAGAGGTTATGACAGTATAATGGAACAAACAAAAGGCTTGAATAAAAACGCTACAAGAATGTTAACAGGCTTTATAATGGGAACTATCACTATGGGTTGTATTATGCTCGGTGGAATTCCGTTATTACTGTTTTTAGCTATAGTAATATTTTTTGCATCAAAAGAGTATGTGAAAATTCTTGAGCACAAAGGTTTTTATCCAAGCCTTAAAATTATGCTGCTTGCAGAAGCTTTGCTTGCAATAATTACATTTTTCGATCGTTCTGAATATGTTGCACTAGCTCTTACTTTGTGTACATTTGCGGCATTTATGTGGGTATTATTTAGAGGAAGACAACCTTACATTGCAAATGTTTCAACAACAATTTTAGGTTTTGTGTATTGTGGTTATTTCCCTTTGCATTTACAACTTTTAAGAGATATTCATTCTGCAACATACAATGACGGTTTAGGTTTTGTTGTAATGATGTTTACATCAATCCTTTTAACTGATATTGGTTGTTATTATGCAGGAACAAAATTTGGAAAACATAAATTGGCTCCAGTAATTAGTCCTAATAAAACTATTGAAGGTTCTATCGGAGGTGCAATTTCTGCAGTAATTGGAGCATTAATTGTTGGAGCATTTATCAGTATATGTTTTGTAGAAGTTAAATGGTATATCTCATTCTTTGTAGGTTTAATTTGTACAATATTTGCTCAAATTGGTGATTTATGTGAATCACTTATAAAACGTGATGCAGGGGTAAAAGATTCAGGAAATTCATTACCAGGACATGGAGGATTTTTAGACAGAGCTGACAGTTTTGTATTTACAATCCCTGTAATGTATTATTTCTGTAAATATTTTGTATTTTCAAATGATATTATAAATTATATTAAAGGTTTGTTTTAATGGATAAATTAGAAGAAATTTACGGAATAAAAATAGATAATCCCGTTTTTTTCAAAAGAGCTTTAACTCATCCATCGTATACTAAAGAAAAAGAAATCCCTTATATTGAAAACTATGAAAGATTGGAATTTTTAGGAGATGCTGTTTTAAAGCTTATTACTTCTCAAATTCTGTATGAGCGATATCCTGATTATACAGAAGGTAATTTATCAAAAATTCGTTCAATTGTTGTATCGGATAGTACATTATCAAAAGTTGCTCATGATATCGGCTTATGTGAATTAATTATTATGGCAAAACATGAGGCAAAACAGGGACTTGCTAATTTGGAGTCTGTTTGTGCTTGTGCTTTTGAAGCTGTTTTAGGAGCTTATTATCTTGATAATAAATTAAAAAAATTAATCCCTTTTTTGAAAAAAGTTTTGATGCCTTATATAGAAGAAGTTGATGTGAATTTTGAGAAGTACAATTCAAAAGCAATTTTACAAGAGTATACACAATCAATTGATAAGCAGACTCCTTTGTATAATATAGTTAGCCAAAAAGGTCCTGACCATAATAAAACCTTTGAAGTTGAGGTATCTTATCAAGGTAAGGTTATTGCAAAAGGTATAGGTAAAACAAAAAAAGAGGCTGAACAGCATGCAGCTTATGAGGCTTGTAAAATATTAGGAGCAATATAATGTCAAAAATATTTGTATCACCATCAATTTTATCTGCGGATTTTGCGAATTTAGAACGTGATATTAAACTTGTTGAAAATGCAGGTGCTGATTGGGTTCATGTAGATGTTATGGATGGACACTTTGTCCCAAATATTACAATTGGTGTTCCTGTTGTTGCATCTATAAGGAAAATTACATCATTAAAATTAGATGTGCATTTGATGATAGAAAATCCTGAAAAATATATTGAAGCATTTGCAAAAGCTGGAGCAGATATTTTAACATTTCATTATGAAGCTGTAAAAGATGTAAGTGCAATAATTAAATTGATAAAATCTTTTGGGATAAAAGCCGGTATGTCTATTAAACCAAAAACATCTGCTGATGTTGTAATGCCTTATTTAAAAGATTTGGATTTACTTCTTATAATGACAGTTGAACCAGGTTTTGGCGGGCAAAAGTTTATGAATGATTGTGCAGATAAAATTCCTGTAATTAAAAAGAATGCACCTGAAAATTTAATTGTTCAGGTAGATGGTGGTATAAACGCTGAAACAGCAAGAATTTGCACATCATATGGTGCAAATTCTTTAGTTGCCGGAAATTATATTTATAAATCTAGTGATATAAAATCAGCTATTCAATCTTTACTCTAGACCACGTCTAGCTTTTCGTTTTCTTATTTCTTCAGGATCTGTAGTAAGAGTTGGGTCAGCAAGGGTAAGTTGTTGATTTTCTTCTTGAATATTTTGTTCTTCAGTTACACGAGGCCCTGTTTCTGCAGCAAATCCTGGGGTTGGATTCATAAATATGTTTTGATCCTGAGTTGTTTCTTCTCCTAATTCTTCAGGTCTGTCAACATCTTTTACAGCTCCTGGTTCTTCTGTTTGAGTTGGTGCTTGTGCATTTTCTGCTTCAGGATTTAATTGCGCTTGAGCTTCTTCATCAAGTCCAAGTTTTGATAATGCGTCGATTCCAACATCTCCGTCTACTTGTTCATATGTTACATCATCAGGAATTTTAGAAAAAGCCGCCATTTGTTGTGCCCAACTAACAATCTCTGCAGGAATTTCTTCCCCCTTGCTTTCTTCTTTTATAATTTCTTGTGCTGTTAATTTTTTCCATTTAGATATATCTATTCCTGTAGTAGAACCTGTTACATTCATTGAATCAGCCATTAATTTTCTCCTTTCTAAGTCAGTTAGATTAACGGTATTAACCCAAGAAAACTTTAGGGTATATTAAGTTATGTAACAAAAGTTATATAAATTGAATATAAAAAGTCAATATTTTTTTAGGAAAATTTTTTATATAAGTACGAGAGCAAAATAAAGAAAAAGAGAGGTTTTAAAGGCTATGGCAACTATGCTGTTATTTTCTAATACCGTAACTGATACATATAAAGAAACTTCTGAGGCAGTTAATTCAATAGATTTGAATAAAAGACATGTAATTAAAAAAACACTTGTAGATATGATGAAGCAATCATTTTTCCATGGTGCAAGTCGTTTTGGAACAAATTTTATAGCTTAAGTTGGAAAATCAATAGGAAGAATAGGAAATTAAATTTTAGGATAGGATGGAATAGAAAAAAGACCGTTTTTATAACGGTCTTTTTAATTAAAAATGTTCTTTAATAGTTTGTTGTGTTTCTTCTTTGTTCTGAGCATCTGCTTCAAAGAATTTTTTTATAGTTTTTTCATTTCTCACAGCATTTTCAGCATTGTTGCTTACTTGGTTGAAATCTACATTAAAATATACCCAAACTCCGCCAACAATAAGAATTAAAAGAATAATCCATTTTAACATTTTATATTACCTCTTACTTATTCATCATAATAATTATAAATGTTATTGTAATTTTGTAATCCAATTGTTGTAGTATTTTAAAAATAAAAAGGAAAAGCACTTTATAAAAAAGTGCTTTTTTATAAGTGCGGTATTTGGTATGTTTTATGTTATTACGATAAACCTAATGCAATTTTATTATTTGTAGATATCATATTCATTGCAGAATACATGCTGGATTGAGAATTTTGTAATGAGTCGTATCTGTCATCCAGATTTGTTAGTTGACTTAAGTATGATGATAGTTGCGATAGTATCGCTGGATTATTTTCAGCTTCTTCCAACATTTCTTCTAATTCTGCTCCAATGTCGTCTAGAATTTCTGTAACATCTGCATCACTAGATACAGATACCCCAACAGAATTAGCAAGAGCTTTTGCTTCTGAAAGTATTTCGCTTGCAGAAGAGTTTCCTTGTTGTTGATTGTTTTGATTTTGTGAATTGTTTTCAGCTTCAGCTTGTGCAATTTTTGCTTTTGCTTCAGATTCAGTCATACCATCTGTTGCAGTAATTCCAAGAGCTTCTAGTTTTGCTTTAGTTTCGCTGCTTAATGTTGATTTTTTTGTAGCAACTTCACTAGCTGCTGTACTACCTGCATTGACTGACGAAATTGATGTTGTCATACCTCCATCCTTTCTTTGTTACTCTACTCTCTTCGAAAAATAAAATACATTTCGTCTTATCGGAAAGTTAGTTGATAAACTTTAGACTTTTTATGGAAATATGAAGAAAAATTTACATGTAGAATTTTCTACTATTAGTTGTCAATTTTTCTGTCAAATGTTATGATAATAAGATTAAAGAGGTGAATTATATGAATAAAGGTGAGCATTTTAATATTCCTTATGTAGATAATGTTTTTTATAAGCTCGATCAGACAGCAAGGGTAGCAGAATTAATGGCAAGAAATTGCTATAAAATTTATCAAGATACAGATAAACCAATATTGGATTTAGATGAGTTTAAAATAATATCTCATATAATGGACGATCCAGATCTTTCACAAAGTGATATTGCAAAACTAGTTTATAAAGGGAAGGCTCATGTTGGTAAAATTTTGAATGAATTGGAGAAAAAACATTATATAAAGAGAGATCTTACTACTAGAAATAATATTATAATCAAGCATACAATTATAACAGAACAAGGTAAAGAGATATACTTTTATACTGATGAAAGATTTAAAGAGATAAATCAAAATATAAAAAAGATGTTTTCTGAAGAAGAATTAAACACATTAAAAGCTCTTTTAGACAAGTTAAAAATAGCTATGTTAAATAACAATAAAATTTCTTTTTAAAAAAATGTTGACTTTTTAATAAATAGTATTAAATTCAATAGGTAGAAAAATATACACTTTTTTAAGTAAAATGGAGCTGCCTATGGATAAAAATTTTTGTTTTACAAGAAGTCTTACTTTTCAGATTGAGGCTACATCTAGAATTTTTTACAACTATGCAAAAGAACAGTTTTCAGAATTTGTAAAAAATAAGATTACGCTGGAGGAATATGTTATTTTGGATACTTTGGTACATTATCCTCACTTAAATAAGAATTCAATAGCTAAAACTTTATTGAGAGATATTTCATATATTGATAGAATGATTGAAAAATTGATAAAGAAACGTTATTTAAAAGAGATAAAAAATAATGGAACTGATATTCAGGTAAAATATTTTGAGTTAACAAAAGCTGGAGAAAAAATCTATCAGGATTGTACTCCTCAGAATGACAAAATGTTAGCAATATTGCTTAAATTTATATCTGAAAATGAATTATTGAATTTTACAAAGACGTTGTTAAAAATAAGAAATGTAATAATATCGCTTGATTCATTTTAAAAATATAAAATTTTTAATATAGACGCAATGTACAATATTAGTTTATAATAATGAAATAATATTATTTATAATGTTTTGTATAAGTGAGTTAATTAAAAATGAATAAAAAATCTTTAATAAATATATTGCTATTATGTACTTTTATTTTAAACATGCAAAATGATGTTTTCGCAAAAGGTTTTTTTGAGGTTATAGCTAAAACAACAATGCCTCATGGGCAAAACTATGAATTAACAAAATTGCAAGATGGCAGAATTTTAATATCCGAGTTTAGTCAGCTAAATAGTTCTTTAGATGATTCAATTCCAGAAGAAAAACGATTTTTAAAATTGTTTGAAATATATAATCCTAAAACCAAAAAGTTTGAAAAGATTTCTCAACCTAAAATTTGGCACTATTATTATACAAAGCCTCTTGTATTAGATGATGGAAAAGTGTTATTAGTTGGTTCATTTTGTCACATGGACCCATTAGAAAAGAATGTCACACCTTTTCAGTTGAAAATTTGTGAAGAATCCCAGTATGCGGAAATTTATAATCCAAATAATGATACTTATAAAATTGTTGGGAAATTACAAATCCCGCGTAGTTATTTTGGTATTACAAAATTAAATAATGGAAAAGTTTTAATAACAAATGGAGTATCTGATTATATTTATAAGTATGATAAAAATGGAAAAGCTGATTATTATGAAACCAACGCAAACAAGCCAACAACAAGATTTTCAGAATTATATGATCCTATAGCAGAAACATTTACGCTGAATTCACAAACCGCTGTTGATATAAGACGAAAATATGTAAAAGTTGGAGATGCAAGGTATGAATATGATTATTACATAAATAATATAAAGAGTAAACCAAAGCCGGTATATCCAAAAGGAGATCTTCGAAACAAATTACCTGAACTGCAAGAAACAATTTATGACGTTCCACAAAATGATATTAGTAGGCAGACAGTAACATTGAATAATAATGAAATATTAGTTTTATGGTTGCACTTAGGAACTGCAGAAATATACAATTCTGCAACAAATAAATTTCGGAGACTCCAAAATTTTCAACTCAAATATAGAGATTCTATAAATCCTGAAATAGTACATAAAATTCCAGATGGCAGGGTTGTTATAATTGGAGGAAAAAACGGAAGAAATGATAATAATGCAGTTGAAATCTTTGACTATAAAACAGAAACTGTTAAATATATTGGTACAATTCCTATAACAGGTGATGGAATTTATCATTCATTACTTCTATCATTCATTACTATTGCCAAGCGGGAAAATTTTAATTTATGGTGGAATATTAAGAAATAATTCTATTTGGAAAGGTTATAATCCGATACATTATGTTATTGTATGATCCTATAACGAATACAACAGAAATTATCGATGAAAGTCCTAAAAATTTTATATTGGGTAAATCAATAATTTTAGATGACGGAAGTATATTTTTTGTAGCTTCTGTAAATGGAAAAACTTGTGGGGTTATATATAAAAACAGTGAATTGTAAGTAATAAATTGATCTTAAATCAAGCAACTCTCGAACAAACTCAAATGCAGGCTATAAGCACTAAAAAAGCACCCGAAGGTGCTAATTTTAAAAATGGCGGGAACGACGAGGCTCGAACTCGCGACCTCATGCGTGACAGGCATGCGCTCTAACCAAACTGAGCTACGCTCCCATATTTTCTTTTCAATGTCTTTTGACAAGTTTTATTATAATATGCTGAATTTTTTTTTGCAAGTCTTTTTTTATGGGATTTATATCGCAGTTTACACTAAATTAAAAAATCCCGTTAATAATTATTTACATTGACATACAGAAACTAATCTTCATCTTTAAAATAATACAGTTTCTCAACAACTTTGGCAAAATCAGACAGAGTATCATACCTGTTAATACTTATTTCTTCAGAAAAATCTTTTACTTCGTCTTTGTAAAATTCTGCAAATCTCCCTCTAAAAGAATAACTATCTGAACATTCTTGTCGTATTTCAAAATATGTATCTATAGTTTTAATAATAACTTTTTTATTCTTGGCACTTTTACTACAGTTATATTTATTATCTTTCCCTATCCTTTTAAAACCACATCTTTTCACAATGAAATACTCTGTAGCCGCCGCTACAAAGACACGTTTCTGCTTTATAGTTTCAGTGTCATAGTGTAAGCCGTATAAGGTGAATATATCCTGATATAAATCTTCGCATTTGGGGTGTGTAGCAATAACTTCCGTTATAAACTCACAGCATGTTTTAATAATACCTCTCTTGATTTCAATTATATTTCTAGTATATCCCAAGTAGAATTTCCTTCCTTGTTATCCTTGTATTTGTAAGGTTTTGCAATAACCAAATAAGTGCATCTATTGGTTCCATTTTTCTTGTATTATACCTGAAAGTTGTTTCATTTGCATAATTTTGCGTATGCTTTTTAGAAACATGTATATATGTTTCTATTGTTCTGCTAAGTGTAGCCCAAACACTTTCTATTGTATTTGTATGTACATTTTTATCATCTTTACTCACATAATTTCCTTTACTATGAACGACATTAGCCTGATTATAAAGATGAGGAACCTTTTGGTAACTTGGATTGTCGTCACTATACAAGGTTGAACCGTGTTCAACATGTCTGAGAATGCCGGCAATTAAAGTACTATCTGTCTTATCAGGAATTAAGCAGATAACAGCATCTCCACCGCGTTCTACAAATCCTTGTAACAGAGTTTTATTTTGGAATATACCCTTTTCTCTTGCTTCCAATTTTTTATTATAGTGCATATTTTTCAGAGAACCGCCTGCATGAAACTCATCAACTTCAACTGTACCTTTAAGTTTTTGGAAATTTTCTTTCTCCATACATTTTCTTATTTTCTGTAGCATATACCAGGCTGCACTTTGGGTGATATTTAGCCTTTTTGCAAGCTCAGTAGATGCTATGCCCTTTCTGGATACTTGCTCTTCATATATTGCTACAAACCAGTATCTAAGCGATATCTTAGTATTTTCAAATATAGTTCCAGTAAGGATATTAAAATATTTATTCGTGTTTTTGCACTTATAGCGACCATTCTTACACTTATATACTTTTGACGTATAGTCAAATGGACTTACGGGAACATCTTCCCAGATTAATTCTTCTAAAAATTTTATACAGTCCTTATTCGTTTTAAGAACGTCCAGCATGTCAAATATAGTTTTAAATTGTTTTATTAATGCTTCGCCTATTTTCATATATATATATGTAAAGTTGATGTACTTAACAAAATTGCTTCAGTAGAAACTTGTTAAACCTAACTATACTCCTTTCTTATTTTTCCTATGCAAGTCTGGTTAATATTTTTAAAGTTTTGTAAAATTTTGTAAACTTCCTTCTTCCTTCAGATTACTCATATTCTCCAAAAAACAGACTTTAATATACACGATGAGTTCATCAACTTTATTATTTATAAATATTGTTATGTATAACAACATCTTTATTTTCTTTAACTAAAGTATTTGCTGTTATATTTTTCTTTGAATTGGATAAACGAAACGGGGGAGAAAGATTATATGGCTTTAGCAGACGTAATTTCACAATTAGGAAGTACAATTATAAATCTTGTTTCAAATACTGTTCAGGGTATTGCTGACTTTTTGAATGATAGTATCGGGGATATTCCGGATACTGGTGGAGGAAGTTCTGCTGATAATTCATATAATATCGGCGGCTTGGGAGATATAATATACTCCATAGAACCACTACCCTCTGATAAATATGCATCTTTCAGAGATAACAGAATAGTGACAATTACAACGGGTTTGTTGCATACAAAATTGTTAGAATACTATAATAATTGTCCGACATGGACATTGATGGAATTAAATGTTAATTCTTCTTATAAAGAATATTGTCCTAGATATATCTGGAAAGCAACCATAGAAGGTGAAGATGTCTACTATTCAGCTAATGGACGATACTTAAATGATAACAATTCTTTCTTAAAAGAGTTAGACCATTATACAGAAAGTGGCAGTACATGCAAAATTTGTTGGGACCCGTTTATTGTAGACTTGTACAATTTCCCTGCGGAAGTTAGTAGCAGCGCGCCAATATTTAATAAAGCATATTTATATGGGACAGATGGGGTACAAAATGTTTTTATTCGTTATCCTATCTGTAATAATTATATCGGTGATGTTAACTTGGGCGAAACGTTTGCTTTCGTGAGTTTTTATGATGATACTACAGAATCTGGTAAAATTTTTGTTGATTTGCCGAGTAATAGTATGAATAAATGTTACATTTTTAATTGTTCAAGCGATACTTCTAAAAGTATTCGTGTTAACTATGGTTTTACAGACCCAGGAACAGAAGTAATACCTGTTACTGGAGCACGCGTAATGGAGTTAGTACCATCATTACCTACTTTTGTATTATCAGGGGACGGAATTGGCAAGACTACTGCGTGTGCCATTAGAATGTTTGGCGGCGTGGAATATGAAGATAGTTACTATAAAAACCTATATATAAGAATTAACTAAATGTTTATATTCAATAAGTTTAAATAATGACTTTAATTATTCATAAGCCTGCTTGCTAATTTCAGGACATCACAATAATTTTGTAATTCTTTTTCCGATTTCGCAGAGTTTAATATTTTCAGAGATTTTCCATATAACGGAGACTGTGTAATAGCATTCTCCGTTTGTGTTTCAGAATCTATATCCTGTAAGTTAAAGTTAAGAATATCTGAAAGTTTTTTCAGTGTATTATATGACGGTGTGTGAACTCCATTTTCAATTTTAGACAAATGTTTCGCATCAATGTTGGCAAGTTCAGCGACCTTTTCCTGCGTAAATCCTTTTGATTTTCTTAATTCTTTTATCTTTTTACCGAGTTTATTTTCTGTGTTCATGACAACTAATATACACTATAGGGTTAACTCTTTTCAATTTGTAATGATTTGTAAATAATCAAGTTTTTCAACAAATCTTAGGAAATACCGTTGCTTGTGGTATGATTAAACCGTTGATAAATCTGGGATAAAGAATAAAGCATAAAACATACTAGAAATAAAATGGAGTGATTTTGGATAAAGTTAATAATAGAAAAGCTGGACTTATAAAATTCGGAACGTTTGAGCACATGAAAGCATTTTATGAAAAGGGTGAAATGTATTTCAATACATTCAAATTTTTCAAAGATTTGGAGGCAAACGGTGACGGACGAGCCGATAAAAATGAGTATGCTTCACTTCATTATTCTGGAAATGGACTAGACAATTATTCTATAAAAATGTTTCCCACCGGACATCCGGAACTGGCTGTTGACTTGAACCGTAAAAATGGTTTATTAGGCTTAACCATTGATTTTGAGAACGACAAAGAATATTCCCATTTGTATTCTATGAGTTGCCTTGACCTTGAAGAAATTATCACGAATAATTTAATCATTGATATGCGGAACTTTGCACCGACCAAGGATTATGCTGTTGTAATATATAACCATGAAGTTTTTATAGATAGGTTTATAGAAACAATTAAGAAAAAATATCGTTGTAATTGTAAATGTACTACAGTTGAATATGTGGATAAAAATTCCTATTGCGGTGAAATGGGAGCATTTCGGAAATTTACAGAATTTTCATATCAAAATGAATATCGAATCGCTGTGAATTTTAATACATTAGAACCTCAAACAATATATATAGATTCTCTAGTAGATATTGCAACACCGCCACTTAATATGGAAGATTTTTACAAGCAAAAACTTAAAATAGAACATAAAGACAAAAATGGTAATATAATAAATACTACAAATATTACAAATGAAATTGCTTTGAAGATTATTAATCAACAAGAGGAACCGCATGAATGTATGACTCAAAGTTGATAAATAATTTACGTCCTATTATAATGGTATTACACTATTAAACATTTTAGTACAGATTTAATCATAAACAAATCTTAAAATATAACTTAATCTGTTTTTTTGAGTTATAATGGTTGCATGGATAAGCTTACAAAAGAGCAACGGCGGAAAAATATGCAAGCTGTCAAAAATAAAGACAGTAAAATTGAAATTGCATTAAGGTCTGCACTTTGGAATAAAGGTTACAGGTATAGAAAAAACTATAGTAAACTTGAAGGTAAACCAGATATAGTTATTCCAAAATATAAATTAGCTATATTTTGTGATAGTGAATTTTGGCATGGTTATAACTGGGAAGTAAAAAAGCATGATATTAAATCCAACAGAGATTTCTGGATAAAAAAGATAGAAGGCAACATTAAAAGAGATGAACAGGTAAATAAAATTCTTCATGAACAAGGGTGGAAAGTTGTAAGATTATGGGGAAAGGATATTCAAAAAAATATAGATGAATGCTTGGTAAAAATAGAAAAAGAGATAGGTGTTTAATGACAGGGAATTTATTGATAAAAGAAGAAAAAAAAGAATTATGTTTAGACTCCGGGGAAATTTTTTTAATAAAAGAATATTCTCAAATAAAAGATTCTATCCCTTTCCCTGAACCAATAAACACTAAATTTACGTTTATAGATTTGTTTGCAGGAATAGGAGGGATGAGAATCGCTTTCCAAAATTTAGGTGGCAAGTGTGTCTTTAGTTCTGAAATTGACGAACAAGCACAAAAAACATACGCAATTAATTTTGGTGAAGTACCGGAAGGTGATATTACTAAAATAGACGAAAATACAATTCCAAATCATGATGTTTTAGTCGGAGGATTTCCATGCCAAGCATTTTCTATTGCCGGGAAGCGTGGTGGTTTTAAAGACACTCGCGGTACTTTATTTTTTGACGTTGCAAGAATAATAAAAGCAAAACAACCAAAAGCATTTTTTCTGGAAAATGTAAAGGGTTTAACAAACCACAGGGGAGGGAAAACTCTGGCTACGATTTTAAATGTCCTAAGGAATGACTTGGGGTATATTGTACCTGAACCTCAAATTATGAATGCAAAAAATTTCGGAGTACCCCAAAACAGGGAAAGAATATTTATTGTTGGGTTTAGACCAGATTTGGGATTAAAAGAAGACGACTTTTCATATCCCGAACCGACAGATACAACAAAAACTATAAGGGATATTATGGAAAAAGATGTCGTCTCTGCGAAGTACTATCTGTCAACTCAATATCTGGATTGCCTTGAAAAACATAAATCAAGAAATGAAGCCAAGGGTAATGGTTTCGGCTATGAAATCAAGGATTTGGATGGGATATCCAATACCATAGTTACAGGAGGAATGGGTCGGGAAAGAAATCTGATTATAGATAAAAGATTAAAAGATTTTACACCTGTTACTCATATTAAAGGAGAAGTAAACAGAGAGGGGATTCGTAGAATGACTCCTCGTGAATGGGCTAGATTACAGGGTTTTCCTGATACCTTTAAAATAGAAGTAGCGGACGTAAGTGCATATAAACAGTTCGGAAATTCGGTTGCCATTCCCGCAGTACAAGCAACAGCCAAAAATGTAATTGAAAAAATTATTGGGGAATAATATGATTACACAAAACAAAGGGGAATGGAGTGAATTATATGTTTTCTTAAAACTATTAGGTGATGGAGTTCTTTATGCTGCTGATTCTAGGTTAAACAAAATTGAGGACTTATATTACCCTTTAGTTGAAATTTTAAGAAAAGAAGATAATAGATTAAAACACTATATCAATTCTGATACCAATATAAAAATTACAGATGACACAGGTACTTTAATATTGAAATTGCCAGTAACAGAATTTAAAGATAAAGCAAAAATTTTGTTAGATGCAATCAAGAACTCTGAAGCTACTTTTTCGGTTCCTAAGATTGAAGCATTTATGAATGTTATTAAATGTGCAAAAGTTAAAGCTGATTCTTCTGATAAAAGTGACATAAACATTGTATTGCATGATTGTAAAACATACAGAAATACGACTTTCGGATTTAGTATAAAATCTCGACTTGGAGGGTCTTCAACACTTTTAAATCCAGGGAAAACAACTAATTTTATTTATGAAATTGTTGGAAATATTAATGATGAACAAATAGAAATTATAAACTCTATAAAATCTTCATCTAAATTACGTGATAGACTAGAAAAAATTAAAGAATACGGTTGCAGTTTAAACTTTTACGGATTGGAAAATGAAAACTTCAATGCCAATTTACAAATGATAGATAGTTTATTTCCACTAATTATTTCGGAATACTTATTGCAATATTATTATGGAAACGGAAAATTAATATGTGAGTTGACTCCAAAAGTATGTAAAATTAACCCGTGCCATTTTAACACAAAATTGAAACATTCATTTTATGAACATAAAATCAAAAATTTTTTAACGGATGTTGCTCTCGGCATGACTCCTGCAACTGTTTGGGATGGTTCATATCAGGCAACAGGCGGGTATATCGTTGTTCGAGAGGACGGTGAAGTCCTTTGTTACCACGTCTATAATCATAATGAATTTCAAGAATATTTATTTAGGAATACGCGTTTAGAAACTCCTAGTTCTTCTCGATATGATTTTGGAACGATATATAAAAACTCAAATAACAAATATATAAAACTTAACCTGCAAGTGAGATTTATATAGTGGAGTGCCTGAACCATGGGGCATTTTGACATGATAAAAATATGCTTTCAGAAGTAAATAAAAAAGAGCAGTTTTTCTGCTCTTTTTCTAACTTTTTTAATTCTTGTTTCCGCTATTTCACAGTAAGTCTTACCTCTTCAAACTTCTTCTGCATAGTCGGATTATTCTTTGTAAGTTTCTTGATTGTTAAATCTTCCGCTTTGTTATTCGCTAACCGCAGATTATTTTCAGAAGATAATAACGCTTCTTTAGCTTTTTGCAAACGTTCTATAGTCTTATCAATCTCATCAATAGCTATTTTAAACTTTTTACTTGCCTGCTCATAATTCTTTGAAAACTTATCTTTAAAATCATTAATAGCGGCTTCAAAGTTTGCGACGTCAATATTCTGTGCTCTTACAACAGCAAGTTCCTTCCTGTATTCTAAGGAGTTCAACGCTGCATTTCTTAAAACCGTGATTATAGGTATAAAGAACTGCGGTCTTATTACATACATTTTCTCGTAATAATGAGACATTTCAACAATTCCGTTATTGTACAAGTCATTCTCAGGTTCCAGCATTGAAACAAGAACAGCATATTCACATTTCTTTTCACGTCTGTCTTTATCAAGTTCTTTTAAGAAATCCGTATTTTTCTTCTTTGTAGAAGTTGTATCAGCTTCGTTTTTCATTTCAAACATTATTGAGATAAATTCATTACCGTCAGAATCATAATCACGATAGATATAATCACCTTTACTGCCGGATTTCACTTCATTATCTTTTTCAAAATAAGCAGCTTTAAACCCTGTAGCACGTAATTTTTCAAACTCAATCTCACAGTGCTGTTCAAGACTTTCACCTACCATTTTCGTAGATAGTTTCAGTTTGTAATCCTTTAATCGTTCAATTTCGTCATTCTTAAATTTTATCTCTGTTTCATATTTTTCTTTAAGACTCTGTTCACGCAGTTTATACTCCTTTTCAGCCAGTTCACTTTCATTAGTAATCTTTAAAATAAACTTTTCCTGAGCGGAAAATTTATTATTCATATCCACTACAATATTTGCAATTTCACGCTCTTTGTCCTTATTGAAAGTTTCTAACCTGTATTTAAGTTCATTAACTTCATTATCTTTTTCTGAAATAATTTTGTTAATCTCCGCCTGCTTTGCTATTTGTGCGGATTTTATTTCTGATTTTAATTGTATTATTTCTGCCTTTTTAGCATTTATTTCTTTGTCAAATGTTTTTCCCATTTCAAGTTTAGTAGATAAAAGCAGGTTCTCTTTATCTTTTTCAAATTGAGCTTCTTTGTCTTTTAAATCTTTTTGAAATTCTTTATCTCTAACCTGTTTTACTATAGCAGTATAAAGAGTTTCATCTACCTGGAAAATTTCTCCGCATTTGGGACATTTAATTTCGTTGTTCATTTTTTCATCCTTTCGTTTTCTTTGTATCAACTGTTAGGTACCTAGATGACTCATCTAAGTTTTGGATGAAAAAATTTTTGACAGGAAAATGAAAGAGTGAAAAATGATGCTAACAGGGCTGAAATAATTGCTACGTGTGTTTTTTAGCTCTGTTTAGTGTAAACTGCGATATAAGTCCCTTTTTTATGTTATATTGAAAAATATGAAATTAAATAATATTTATTTACCCCAGAAAGAGAAGCAGCCATCTTTTAATGCAAAAAATTCAGTATTAAAAGATGCTGATTGGGTATGTAGGTCTGTTAATAAAAATTTTCCAGCACTATCAAATACTTGGCTTAATTATAATTTGCATGTCAAGCATGCTAATAAGATTAATTTAATTTCTTCTATCGGAGAAAAAATTTATAATGCCAGATGTAATAATAATTCCGAGCTAGTTCCTGTTAAATTTTTGAAAAAATTACTGGAGCAGGTAAGGGATAACAAAGTTGGTAATTGTTATGAAAAGGCTACAATTGCTGATCTTATTTTAAAAGTTAATGGCGTTAATAATTGTGATAGAATTAATTTGGTGACAAATGATGGACAAAAAAATCTTCATCATACTGTTTTACTCGTTAATTTTGATAAACAAAATTATTATCCATCTTTACAAAAATTGGTGATAATAGATCCTTGGTGTGGGGATAGTGGTTATGCTGATATTATGTTAAAAAAATATGCCAATATGTTTAATGATTTTTTCAAATTGAAAAAAGGCGAAGATATTCAATTTGTAAAAAGACATTCATTAGATTTCTCAGATGAGGATATTAAATTTTTTAAGAAAAATTATCCTGAACTTGTTTTTAAAAGTTCTGATAAACATAAATTATTTACTGAGGTTTAAATAAAAAAAAGTCCGTTTGATTAACGGACTTTTTTCTTTATGAATATTATTTATTTATACAATGGTGCAAGTTTTGCAGATTGTTGGGGGATTACACCTTCTTCAATTGATTGGTATACTCTGTAATCTATTGTTGGGAAACAGTTATCAATGCTTTCAATTTCTTTTAGTGCATTTTCATCGATGTTTCCGCTTTCAATCATATCTGCAATTTTTTCAAATCTATCAACATGTTCTCTGAATCTGTCTGTTGCATAATCTTTTGCTTGCCATGTTGTAATTAAGAATGGCCAGTCTGAACTTTGAAGTAATAAATTTTCTCTTGCTAATTGATTTAGAGCTCTATGCAATAATTTATCTTCTGGAATTTCTGAATATTTATCAGCTATTGCACAAATTCTTTTTTCACAAGCATGAATAATTGGCCACATCCATTCTGTTAAATGGTTATTCCATACATAGAAGTGTCCGCCTTGTCCCCAAGAACTTTCAGGAATTTGGATAGCTTCTTTTGGTGGATGTGAGTGTACATATTCTCCAGCTGTCATTCTTTCTACTTCTGGTAAATATGTTGAGAATTTTTTAATTACTTGTTTAATAAATTCAACACCTTCAAACCACCAGTGTCCGAATAATTCAGTATCGAATGATACCATTACAAGACCTTCTTTACCATGTGCTTTTTTATAGTCATTTAACATATGGTAAATTAAAGTTGTGTAGTGATCTGAGTTTTCATTAATTTTATTTAATGCCAACACCGGATCATAAAGCATTTTGTCACCTAAATCTGTTGTAGATGATGTAATTCTCCAGTAGTGCATACCAGATTTGTCATCTTTTTTGTGGAATTCTCTGAATACTCCATCGCCAGGGTAACCATCTGCTGCTGACCATACTTGGTAACCAGCTCTATCATTTCTGCCCATTACTGCTACTTGAGCATCTGGTAACCAGTATGCTGAATATGTATCATATCCTGTCGCTGGACGTTCTGGTAGCGGAATATATTCAATATTTCCGTAAACCCCAATTACACGTCTGTTACCGATAGAGTTTCCGCCTTCGATTACATGAGATTCTGTGAAGAAATATTCAATGTCATTGTTTTGCAATGTTACTTCAATTGCAGGGCGCCAATGTTTTTTGCCATCTTTGCCTACATATTCGTAACCTTGTCTGTATGCACATTCAGGAAGCCAGCATCCGCATGCTTTTTTACCAAATAATCTTTTTGTTGTATCTGAACCTATTTTGAATTGTGCATTTAAGTTACTGTCAGTTGCTAGTAATGGAGAAAAACCATGAGTAGCTCCTGATGTTGTGATTTCAATACAACCTAAATCTTGGAATTTTTTAAATTGTGCAATTAAATCCATTCCGTATTTATTTACAAATGCATCTTTGATGTTTGAGAACCAGTCAAAGTAGTATTTAGCAAGGTATTTCAAGTGTTGTGAGTGCGCAACTTTTGGATCAGGGTATCTGTCCAAATCTTTTGAAACTTGAGCAATTCTTGAATCTAGATATTTAACGAATCCATGTTTTAAATGTTCATCGTTAAGTTGTTCTGCAAGAATTGGGGTAATACCTACTGTTAACTTTGCCTTAATACCTTCATCATATAATTCGGAGATTGCATTTAACAATGGAACGTATGTTTCTGCCATACATTCATATAAATTTTCTTCCCCGAAAGGCCACATGCCGGCTTTTCTATAATAGGGTAGGTGGCTGTGTAACATAAATACGAATTGTCCTACTGACATTTTTGCCTCCATATCTCATTTAAACGAATTACTATTATATAAATATAATTCCTACTTATATATTATTTATACCACAAATGGGTAAAAAATATAATCCTTTAGAACTAATTCTTATGTATAATCGTTACAAATTTTAACAGTGAAATTTGTATTCAAGTTATAGCTTTAATCTATCAATTTTATATAAAGATTTTAAATAGTTTTGTCTGATTATACATTTATTTACATATGTATTGCTTTTTTTATTTTTTTTATTTAATATGAATTTGCTCACATCCTCAAATGTGTCCGAAGTCATTAATCGGACGTAAGAGTAAAAGAAAGGCAAAATAAAATGGCAAATATTAAATCTGCTAAAAAAAGAGTACTTATAGCTGAAAGAAACAGACAAAGAAACGTTGCTTTCAAAACTTCAATTAAAACAGCTTTGAAAAAAGTTTTAGAACTTGCTAAAGCTGAAGATAAAGAAGCTTTAAATGCAGCTCTTTCAAAAGCTTATCAATTATGTGATAAAGCTGTTTCAAAAGGTGTTTTGCATAAAAATACTGCAGCTAGAAAAAAATCAAGATTAACTAAAGCTGTAAATAAATTACAAGCAAAATAGTTGATTGATAAATCTCTAAAAGCGGTTATTCATTAATTTGAATAACCGCTTTTTTAATAAATATTCATAAATAATAGTTGTATAAGTTGCAGAGAAGAGAAAAAAGTGTTAAAATATATATATGGTTTTCGTGGCTCTTTTATTATTTTTATTAGTATTGTTGTTTTCGTTTATTGTTTATTTTTTCTGTAAAAAAGTAATATATAAACTAAACAGACGTGTGTTAGCAAGAAATATTGCAATAATAAAAAACAGCAAGGAATTAGCTTTATTTGAAAATTTGTCTGAAACAGAAATTAGAGAGAAATTGATTATTCCATTTTTCTTAGTATTAGGATATAACACTTTTGATATGAGGGAATTTGTGAGAACTCAAAGAAGGGTTTCTGTAGAACCTGATTATATTACAAAGAAGTGGGATAACAGTAAATTATGCAAGCGTTCTTTGTATGTGAAATATGAGAAGTTTGCAGATGATGCTGTAGATATGAAAAATAAAGTTTATGTTGATAATAAAATGCAAGGTGTAAATATTGATGAGTTGATGAATAAACTTTATTTTAAGGGTGAATATTATGTTTTAACTAATGGTTATTTATATTTATTCTTTAATAAAAATTATGTGATTGGAAGTAAGAAATTCGATTTTTGTTTTAATGTGAAAAGCTTTACTAAATCTGATATTGCGCGTCTTGCATATTTTACAAAACAGTATATGTTTTTGCAAATTTCCGATGTTTATCGTGCTTAATTTTTTTCTGATTAATATTATGTAAAGATTATGGTAATTAATTATTTATAGAGTATAATTATCTCATCAAAGTATTATTTTAATAAGAAAGATAATTATGCAGGATAGTTTAGAAAAAAAATCAATAAAAAATATCGATTTTAATATAGATTTAGCTCAAAGTTTTGGAATTTATAAAAATAATTCAGAATTTGATTTATTGGATTATGCAAGTTCTGTGAATATTTCTTGTGGTTTCCATGCAGGAGATCCTTTGACTATAAAAAATGCTTTATTAAGGGCAAAAGAAAAAAATGTAGTAGTTGGTGCTCATATCGGATTTGATGATATTCAAGGTTTTGGATATCGTGACATGGATTTAACTGAAGATGAGATTGAAGCTATTGTTATTTATCAGGTAGGAGCTTTAATGTCTTTTGCAAAAACTATGCATCTGGAAATTGAACATGTAAGACCTCATGGTGCTATGTATAAAAAATGTGCTACTGATTTTTCTTTTGCATGTTCTGTAGCAAAAGCTATTCAGAAATGTTCAAAATGGCTTGTATATTATGGTGCATCAGGAGAAATTACTGAAAAAACAGGTGAACTTATTAATATCCCTGTTGCACAAGAAATTTGTCTGGAAAAAATGTATAATGTTGATGGTACTGTAAACACAGTTGCCAGAGATAGCGAAAATACTGAAATGGGAATTTCTCGTTTGAAACAATTACTATCAACATCTCAAGTTTCAAACGTAGAAGGTGGAAAAACTATTGTAACAGCTGATACTATTCACTTTACAAACAGATTGTCAAATTCTTTGGAATTAATAAGACAAGCTCATGAAATAATAAAACCTGTTCCAGTAAATTATAAAAATGCTTGTATGTCAGGTTGGGTAGAATAAGTAAGAAGGATAATTCATAAGGTGATGAAAGATTTTAGAAAAAATGTAAAAATGCCGGAAGATGTAAAATGGTTAATTCCTGGATTGCAGGTAAAAAGATGGTTTGCACTAATTTTCCTAGGTGCAGTTTTAATGACTTTAGGTGTATTGATTTTATTTGATATCAAACCTGTTTTTTACACAATGGAATTCATTCGAAAAATAGCGATGAATGTATCTACTGAATGGATAGCATTTGCTATTGTTATGTTTGGTGCCGGTATGTTTTTCAAAGGTTGGCAAAAAACAAATCTTTCAATGCTTGATGGCGCTGATAAGCAATCTTTACTAGAAAATTTATATAGAAGAAGAAAATTAAACAGAGGACCTAAGATCGTTGCAGTTGGTGGTGGTACAGGTCTTTCTATGTTATTAAGAGGAATAAAAAATATCACTAATAATGTAACGGCTGTTGTAACTGTAGGTGATGATGGCGGTAGTTCTGGAAGATTAAGAGAAGAAATGGGAGTTTTACCTCCTGGAGATATAAGAAACTGTATTGCAGCTTTAGCTGATGATGAAGATTTGGTTACAAAATTATTCCAATACAGATTCAGAAATGGTGAAGGGCTAGAAGGACACAGCTTTGGAAATTTATTTTTAACAGCTTTATGTTCTATTACCGGCGATATGGTAAGAGCAGTAAAAGAATCTTCAAATGTTTTATCAATTCGAGGTAGAGTTTTACCATCTACTTTAGATGATATGAAACTTGTTGCGGAAATGGAAGATGGTAGAATAATTCATGGGGAATCAAATATCCCAGAAGCTCATGGTAAAATTAAAAGATTATTTACTGATCCTCAAAATTGTCACGCATTGGCAGATGTAATTTCTGCAATAAGAGAAGCAGAATTAATTATTTTAGGTCCTGGAAGTTTATATACAAGTGTTATTCCAAATTTATTAATTCAAGAAATTTCCCATGAGATTGCAAAATCAAATGCTAAAAAAATATATGTATGTAACATAATGACACAACCAGGAGAAACTGATGGATACAGTGTGTGTGATCATGTTAATGCAATTATGAAACATGCTGGTAGCAAGAAAGTTATTGATGCTGTATTAGTTAATGATTTTATGCCATCAAATTTAGCTAAAAAATACGAAATGGCAGGTTCTTATCCAGTAAAACTTGATTTAGATAATTTGAAAAAACTTGGTGTAAAATTGGTTACAAGAAAACTTATTGAAGATAGTAAGGAAGGTCTTGTAAGACATAGTTCAAACCGTGTAGCAAGAGCAATTTATTATTGGTTTAGAAAAGAACATAAAAATGAAAAAGGTTTCTTTTCTTCATCAAATAAAACATCTGAAAAACAAGGTTGTAATGTGTAATGGCTAAAAAAATTACAGTTAATACAATTCAAAAATATAAAGATAATAATGAAAAATTCTCAGTTTTAACTGCCTATGATTATTCAACTGCAAAATATATAGACGAGGCAGGTATTGATATAATATTAATCGGTGATAGTCTTGCAATGGTTGCTTTAGGTTATGAAACAACTCACTCTATTGGAGTTGATGAAATGGCAGTATTTACTGGGGCAGTCGCAAGAGGTGTTAGTCACGCAATGGTTGTAACTGATATGCCTTTTTTAAGTTATCATTGTGATATTTCTGCAGCAATAGCAAATTGTGGAAAAATGATAAAATTAGGTGCAAATGCTGTTAAAATTGAAGGTTATAGTGATTATATATTGAGTGTAATAAAAAGACTTGTAGAATCTGGAATTCCTGTTATGGGACATTTGGGATTTACTCCACAGTTTTTAAATACTTTAGGTGGATATAAGATTCAAGGAAAAACTCAAGAAGCTGTTGAAGAGATTTTAAAGCAAGCAAAAGAATTGGAAAAAGCAGGGGTATTTTCAATAGTATTGGAAATGGTTCCGCAAGAGAGTGCTAAATACATTACAGAAAATTTATCTGTTCCGACTATATCTTGTGGGGCAGGAAAATATTGTGATGCGCAAGTCCTTGTATCAGATGATGTGTTTGGTAAATTTTCTGATTTTAAACCCAAATTTGCAAGAAAATATGGTGATATGAAAGAATTAATCTTGGATTGTGCTAAAAAGTTTGATGAAGATGTAAAAAAAGGAAATTTTCCGTCAGAAGATGAAATCTTTTAAGTAATTTTTTGTGCTATAATTTTTTTCGAAAAAGATAGAAAAGAGAGTGATATTATGTTAGTTCATACAATAGCTGAAGTAAGAGAACAAGTAAAACAGTGGAAAAAAGAAGGTTTGACAGTTGGTTTAGTGCCTACAATGGGTGCTCTGCATAACGGTCATTTAAGTTTAATTAAAAAAAGCGTATCAAAGTGTGATAAAACAGTTGTTTCTGTATTTGTAAATCCTATTCAGTTTTGTCCTGGTGAAGATTTGGATAAATATCCAAGAACATTAGATGCAGATGAAAAATTATGCGCAGATGCAGGTGTCGATATTGTATTTGCACCATCTCCTAAGGAGATGTATGGAGAAGGGCATATTATGTCAAATGATTTTTTAACTTATGTAATTCCTCCGTTTTTCTATGTAAATAAATTGTGTGGAAAATCAAGAGTTGGGCATTTTGATGGTGTATGTACTGTAGTAAATAAATTGTTTAATATTGTTCAGCCAGATTTTGCTTTCTTTGGTGAAAAGGATAGACAACAATTAATAATCTTGAAAAAAATGGTTAAAGATTTGAATATCCCTGTTGAAATTATTCCTTGTCCAATAGTCAGAGAAGAAAGTGGATTGGCATTATCTTCTCGCAATAAATACTTGTCAGAAGAAGATAAAGTAAATGCATTAGCCTTGAGTAAAATTTTATTCAATATAAAAGCATGTTATAATAAAGGTATAACTGATGTTAAAGCATTAACAGAAACTGCATATTCTTATTTGAATGCAAGCCATTCTTTAGAATATTTGGAATTTAGAGATGCTGATAATCTGGAAGAAAAAGAAGTTGCAGATAGTAATACAATTGTATTTATAGCTTTAAAAATAGGTGAAGTTAGATTAATTGATAATATTGCGTTAGCGTGAGGATTTTATGCTTGTAATTTATAAGTTTTTATCAAAAATATTGCAGTTTATTTTAAATATATTATTTGTTATTCAAATAACATTAATGATATTAGTTTTTTTGACTGCAACATATTGGTTTTTAAACTTAATAAATGTTACAGCATTTGATTTTGTAAGTCCAATAGCTGATGTTATTTCAAATTTAATAAAAACTTTTTATCATCAAGAAGTAGAAGTTGGTGGTGTATATATTGATGGATCATTACTTTTATTTGATTTACTTGCCGTAATTTTTGTATTTATGATTACAAAATCAAAGTATTATTTTAATCGAGCAATGGATTTTTTAAATGATTGTATAAAGGGTTGTGAAGAAAGGATTGAAAATAATTTTAATAAATCTCTTCAAAAAGAAGTTGAAAAAAATATAAAAAAATGTAATAACGTTGCTGTTTTAGTTCAGTTTTCAGCTAAAAATATGATGGTTGATTCTTGCTGGGGTGGAGATGCTGAGGCAGGAGTTAAAGAGAAAGAGGAAGAAGCTTTTAAAACATTTTATGCTTCAATAAAAAATATTACTGGTTGTAGATTCGCAAAAACTGGTGATAAAATGCTGATTTTATTGAATGATTTTGATAAAGTTGATAATTTGCTTCATTTTATAGACTTGTCAGTAAATCGTATCAGAGTGAATATGAAGAAGAAAAGGTGGTTATTGATAAGTTATATATCAGTAGATGTTTTTGATGATAATACATCATTTAAAGATGATGTATATCCTTTATTAGAAAAGCTTTTGACATTAAAAATTCAAAATGAGGCAGTTTGTCTTGGTAATTTTTGTATGCGTTATGAATTATACCCAGAACCAATGTATACTCCATTTTTGAGAGGGACATATAATATAGCTGGAGAATGTGATGTTTGGTCTTTAGTTAAGAAAAATTAACAGGCCTATTGATTTTTTTATTCTTTTTAAGTAATATAAATTTACAACCGCAGACAGTTAGCGGGGGTAGAGCTAAATTAGCTTTCAAGTTAAAAGTTTTAACTCCCTTAAAAATCCAGCTAACCGAGGTAATACAGTCGAAATATATAAAAATAGATTTGTTAACCTATGAGATTTTGCGGTCATATATAAAAAGATGCAAAATCTTTTGTATTTTTAGAAGGTCGATAAAATTAATTTGTAAAACAAAGGAGCTAAACATGGCAACAAAAGCTTTTAAATCTGAAAAAATAGATGCTATAAAAGCAAAAGCAGAAAAAGCCCAAGTAGCTATTTTAACTGAATATAAAGGTTACTCTGTAGAAGAAATTACAAATTTAAGACGCAGCATTCAAAAAGAAGGCGGCGACTACATGGTAACAAAAAATACTTTAGCTAAAATCGCTTTGAAGGGTACTGATTTTGAAGTACTTGCAGAATCATTAACAGGACCAGTTGCAATCGCATTTGGTTTTGAAGATCAAGTAAGTCCAGCAAAAGCAGTTGCAAAATTTATTAAAGATACTAAAAAAGGTGCAATCCTTGGTGGAGCATTAGATGGTAAATTATTATCAGCTAAAGAAGCAGAAGCATTATCAAAAATGCCTTCAAAAGAAGAACTTCTTGCAAAAATTCTTGGTTCTATCAACTCACCTGCTTCAGGTATCGTTGGATCTATCAATGCAGTTATGTCACAACTTACAAGAACTATGGCTGCTGTTAGAGACCAAAAGACTGCATAGTAGATTTTGGCAAGTGCGATGTGTGAACGTAAGTGAGCCAAGCACGTTTCAATGAAAAACTTGATGAAGTGGAATAATTTTTATAAAAATTATGTAACGTAATAAAAAGTTTTGAATTGCCAATAATCTGAATCACAAATGAAAATGTACAAAACTAAAAAAATTTAAAGGAGAAAAATAATGAGTAACGTAGAAACTATTTTAGAATCAATTGAAAAATTAACTTTATTAGAAGCAGCTGAATTAGTAAAAGCTATGGAAGAAAAATTCGGCGTATCTGCAGCAGCTCCTGTAGCTGTAGCAGCAGCTCCTGCAGCAGCTGGTGAAGCAGCAGCAGAAGAAGCATCAGAAGTTAACGTAATTTTAGCTTCTGCTGGTGCTAACAAAATCGCTGTATTAAAAGAAGTAAGAGCTATCACAGGTCTTGGCTTAAAAGAAGCTAAAGATTTAGTTGATGGTGCTCCAAAAGCTATCAAAGAAGGTATCAAAAAAGAAGATGCTGAAGCTATCAAAAAACAACTTGAAGCTGCTGGTGCAACTGTTGAAATCAAATAGTCAATTGATTATAAATGATTTAAAGCTCCTCTTTTTTAGAGGAGCTTTTTTATTGCAAAATGAATCTCAATTTGTTATAATTTAAGCTGTTAAGAAATTTTGAAAGGGAGCATTGAATGAAAAGATTTAATAAAGAACAGGCACAAAAGATTTACAAGTTACACCAATCATGTGTCGAAGTGTCTACCTGTGTAGCAGTCGGGGGGGGGGCAATTTAAGGCTTACCACACAAGGTTTTAAGTGTTGTGAAAAATATAAGATATGTTATAATAGTGATATGAAACATCACTATAAAAATAAACAAGGATTTACTTTAGCAGAAGTATTAATAACTTTAGGGATAATTGGAATTGTTGCAGCATTAACAATTCCAATGTTGGTAGCTAGACATCAAGAGAAAGTTTGGTTGACATCATTTTTTAGAGTTTATTCTACATTGAATAATGCTTATAAACGCGTTCAAGAAGAATATGGGACATTTGACAATTGGTCAGGCTCAACATTAGGTGAAGATTCTTTTGGTAGGCCTTCAGCTACATCATCAGACCCTCAAAAAATTTATGAGTATTTAATTAGCCCGTATATTGAGATAAATCAACAATTTTTACCAACTAATGACAATTGGACACATATAAATGGTAATAATTGTTTCCCAGAACAAGCTTATTATTTGAATAAATCAACATTTCCTAATATGTATATTAGAACATATCCTGCAGTAAGTTTAAAATCAGGAGAGTGTATTGTTTTAGGTTATAGTTCATATGGTGATTTCGTAGTAGATACGAATTCTAAAAAAGGCCCAAATATTTTAGGTAAAGATATCTTTATATTTTCATTTGATCCTAATAGAAAAGAATTTATTAAGACTGGTAGTACCGGTACTTGGGGTTCTAATGATGCAATTTATTGTGATTTAAGTTATAATAATTGGATACCAGGGTATTCTTGTGGATATTGGATATTAAGACATCGTAATATGGATTATTTGCATTTAAGTCATGATGAATTGATTAAACGTTGGTAAGTTTTAAATACATATTTTTTTATACTCACAAAAATCACATATTTTTGAATGCTCGATTTCTTCAGAGAATTGAGTATTTGTTATTTTGTTACAAATGTCAGTTATTCTTTTTTCATATTCTTGTGCTTTTGTTGAATTAAAATTAATTATTGAATTTTGGTTATTTTTTAAATCAATATAGACAAATTTTATATTATCTCCATACATTTTTGATGCACATAAAAGATATGTTACTGTTTGGTAATCATATTCCGGATTTTTAGGAATTGATCCGGTTTTGTAATCAAGAATGTAGTAGTTTTTGTCATCTTTCATTAGTGCATCTAATCGTCCGCCAATCCAGTAATTATCAACTTTGCAAGATAAATTGTATTCTGAGTTTACATATGTTTTATTAAAAAATTCATTTTGTTTTAAAATTTCCCATAGTTTTAATTCTTCACTATTAAGAGCTTTTTCCATTTTAGAAATATCATCTCCGCGTAAGTAATAATTCGCAAGAGCATGAACTTTTTTACCTTTTTCAAATAAATTGCTTTTTTGTGGTACGGATATTTTTTCTATGTATTTGAAATAGTATTTTTTGGGGCAGGTTTCAAAAGTTTTTAGCATATTTGGTGAAAAACTATTCATGGTATTCCTTCGTACAATCTAAAATTTCTGAAAAAATAAGGCTTGGTTCTTGTTCTATAATTTTTTCAAATGATTTTATTTTTCTGCTGGTTGTGAAATATAAATATTTTTTAGCTCTTGTGATTGCGACATAGAGTAATCTTAAATTTTCTGATACCAGCTCTTGTTTCATATCAAATTCTGTTTTTGCTTTGTAGTTTGGATTTAAGCGTTTTAAGTTTTCCGTAAAGTCAGAATTTTTTAATTTTATTTGTTCAAAATCAAGTGTAAGATTTTTTTCTGACATTTCAGGGATAAATACATAATCAAATTCATCTCCTTTTGATTTATGGAGTGTCATTATTTGAACTTTCCCTGCAAGAAATTCTTTATCGCTTTCATCTTCTTCCGAGAAGAATTTGAAACCGCTCAATGATGGTTTTTTAGCAAGTTCTCCTAATCTTTCAATAAGTGTTGAAAAATCTTTGTAATTTAAACTCAAACGTTTTATTAAAGTTGAAATCAAATATACATTAGATTTTTCAATTTCTGATGAAAAGTAATGCAGTCCTATTTTAATAGCAAGTTCTTCAGGTGCAAGATGGGGAAATGAAAGCCAGTAGGTTAAATCCCAATAAAATTGTCCGAGATGAATATTGTCTATGTAATCAGGATTTATTTGGATAAAAGGATTTTCATATTTTCTTATTTCAAGTCCTAGTCTTTGTTTATAGAATCCCATTTCTGCAAGAATTTCGTAGTTATCAGCTATTACATTATTATCAAATGGGTGAAGTATCATTTGCATGATTGCAAAGATTGTTCTGAATATTGATTTTTGTTCAAGACTTTCACTTCTTGTTATACTTTTTAATCCGCTGTTATTAATGAAATTTATCCATTGAGCTACTTGATAATTACTTCTTAAAAGAATACCTATTGTACATTTAGGGTCTTTTTTTAATGCCGATTTGATTTCTCTTAAGATATAGTTTCTTTCTTCTAATGGTTTTTCAAATATAGTTGCGTGTAGAGCATTTTCAGAAATTGGATTTCGCCCTTCTACAGGCTGCATAAATATTTCAAAAAATGCATTTTGCGTCTCTTTTTGAGTATCAGCCCATTTAACTAAATTATTAGCGAGTGTCCATACATCTTTTGTGCAGCGTTGAGAACAATTCATACTAACATTATTACTGTCTTGTATAAATTTTCTGAAACCTTCCACATCTGCATTTGAAAAAGTTGTTGTAATTGCTTGGTTTATGTCGCCGCATCTGATTAAATTTTTATGTTTTGCACTTAAAAGATTAATCAGTCTTTGTTGAATTGAAGATGAATCTTGTGCTTCATCTTCAATAATATATTTACAGATATTTTGGTAATATTCTCTAATATCAGCGTTATCTTCCAATAGTTTTACTGATGATATCAGCATATCATCATAGTCAATTAAATTTGCTTCTTTTAAAATTCTTTGATATTCGTCAAAAAAAGTTTTAAACTTTTCTAGTTTTTTATCCATTGAATTGTTAAATTGACATTCTCCGATTTTAAATACGGAAATGCCTCTGTCGAATTCATCAATTTCTTCTTTTTTTAATTTTAATTTATTTGTAATTTCTCTTATAATTCTTGATCTTTGGGTATCATCACAAATTTCAAAATCTGAGGATAGCCCGAGTCTTTCAAAGTTTCCGTTTTCTTTTAATATTCTCAATGCAAGACCATGGATTGTGCTTATATTTGGTAATTGTGAAGAATTCTGTCTGATATTTTTAATTCTGTCCCTAAAATTTCTTGCTGCACTTTCCATATATGTCATAACGAAAATGTTTTCAGGATTAACACCTTTATCAAGCAGCTTAATTATCAGAGCAAGTAAAATTGTAGTTTTCCCTGCGCCTGGGACAGCTGAGATTGCCATTTGCCCATTTTCATAATCAAGAACTGGCTTTTGATCTTCTCTAGGAATTATTGTGAAAGTCTTTTTAGTTTGGTCTTCGTCTTTTGATGTTTGTACTTGAATTTTAATATATTCTTCTATACCGCCAAAATTTTCTATACCGTTTCCGTCAAACAAACTTGAATATGTGTAAATATGTTCTGTAGCACATAGGGTCAGTTTTCTTAAAATTCTTGCAGTTTTTTCTTTTGATAATTCAATGTTGTCATCAATTGTGAATTCATCTTTTGCCCAGCCTCTTTGGAATACCCAAGCATTGTATAAAGGTCCTGTATCACTTTTTATCCATTCATCGCTTGAAATATCAAGCCATAGTTGATATTTCGTTTTAATTTGATTGTCTATAATTTTTTGCGGGGTTGAAATTATTAAATCATTTGGCGAAATTTCTAATGTAGAATATGGATTTTCTGCAATTATTGAATTTTCGATTTGATTGATAATTTCATTTTGTCTGTTTGGAAAATCCTTCCCGAATATATTTTCAAAATCTTGTAGCTGTTTTATAAAGAAATTGAATTTATTTAATTCAACAGGTTTTATATTTTGTAATTGTGCAAGTTCAAAATAAATATCGTAAACTTTTTCTGATAATTTTGTATTATTGTTTTCTGTTAAATTTTTTATAATTTCAAGAAATTTTTTGTATTTGTTTGAGTATTCTTCTAAATTAAATTCATGTTCAATTAGTATTCCTCCACATTCAAAGTTTTCAAGAATATCTCTGCAATATTTGACAGGTATTCCTAAGAATTCAGAAAGGACTACACGTAGGTCAAATTCACTTAGTTTAATTCCATTCACTATTTTTAAAATAGTAAGTACAGATTTTACAAGTCGATTTTGTATAAGTTTTTCACTCCCAGATAGGAACATTAGATTTGTATGAATATTTTCTTTTAGAGAAAATTTCAACATATCATCAATTACAGGAGTGATTATAGCAATTTCAGATGGAAGAACATTTTTGCTAAAGAGCTCTTTAATATTTTTGATAGCAGAATCTATCATTGAAGCTCTTTTTGATGGAGATTGAAGAGAAAAATTCTCCAGAGGAACAATATCTTCATTTGTAATATTTGAGAATAAAGTCTCTGAATCTTTACTCATAATATTTTCAGATGTAAGTTTTTGAGCTTTTTCATTAAATAATTCTTCAAATTTCCAAACCGCAGTTCTGTCTGCGCTTAAATACCCAGCTCGGCTTGCTCCCTTTTCATCAAAAGCAATAAATGCTTCTTTTAGTTGAGGTGCAAGGTGTGAGATAAAGTCGAAACAAACAGGAGTTATTTCATCTCCGTCATCTAAAATTAAGTATTTAATATTTTTAAAATAGTCTGAATTTTTATAAACATAATTAAATACGAGAGTTTGTCTAAGGTAGTCAAAATCTCTCAGTGCAAGAGTTTTTGAAAGCAATTTTTTTAAAGCTTTTTTCGCATCTTCAGAAAAACTTTCTCCAAGAATTCTTGAACGCCATTCAACTTCTTCATCTGTCAAATTGTTTTGAACAATAAGAGAATATCTTCTAAATATTTGGTGAAGAAGGGATTTTTTTGAGTTGTAACCCTTAAATGGGATTTCTTTCAAAATATCTTTTAAGAGAAATTGAGAAACTTCAAGTCCTGCTAAGTTTGGTAAAATTGTTGGATTGTTAAAAGGGTTGATATTTTCTAAGAATGCCCAATTATCATTAATCGTGTTATACACAAGTGAAAAAAATGAATGAACTTGCAATTTTTCAATAGAATCTATTTTAAGTTTTTCAAAAGTTTTATTTATGAAGTTTTGTTTAAGGTTTGAGTTTTGAACAAGTACCAAAATCTCAGAAGATTTAACCCCTGAATTTAATAAATTGGTATAAGCATTTATCAGAAAATCCGTTTTATTAGTGGATAAATCGCCTGAAATTAACATTCATACTCCTTTAAAAATAATTGTACCATGAACAATAAAAAAATAATTTTGTCCTCATCCTTCTGAACTATTGCATTTTTTTGCGCATTAGTCTATTATATAACCATAAACGGAGAGAAGGTATTACAACAAACGCATGGAGGTTAGTTATGCAAGAATTACAAGAACAAATCGGACAATCAGCAGGTCAAATTTACAATTATTTGAACAACAATGGAGAATCTACATTCTCAAAAATGAAAAAAGAATTAGATCTTAAAGGTAATTTTGCAGATTTAGGTCTTGGTTGGTTAGCTAGAGAAGACAAAGTTGAAATTTCTAAAAAAGGTGCTTCAGTTAGCGTAAGACTTAAATAGTTTTTGTAAAAACAATAAAAAAAGACATCTTTTTTAGATGTCTTTTTTTATGCAAAAAAAAAGCCTCCAAAATTTTTTTAGAAGCTTTCGAAATCTTTTATGATTCCTCGTGTAAAAGGTTAGTAGGTAGAAAGTGTAGTAGGTAGTAGTGTAAAATTTATTAATTCGCTAATTGCGTTATTTATTTCTTACATATTAATAAAGTATTTAAAAAGTATATAATTGCTCTATACTAAAAATATTTTAACAAAACTTTACATTTGTAGGTTTATCTTTAATTTATACTGAATATTATTAATGAAATATAAATGGAGTGATTAGATGAAAATTGCGATTTATCCTGGTAGTTTTGATCCAGTAACAAAAGGTCATTTAGATATTTTACATACAGCAGCTGAAATATTTGATAAAGTTATAATTGCAGTTGCAAGAAATCCTCAAAAACAAGGTTTTTTGCCTGTAGATGTAAGAGTTAAGTTAATAAAAGAAAGTGTAAAAGATTTATCAAATGTAGAAGTTGATTTTTTTGAGGGACTAACAATAAATTATGCCCGTCAAAAGGGTGCAACAGTTTTGATAAGGGGGTTGCGTGCGGTATCCGATTTTGAATATGAGATGCAGTTATCTCAAGCAAATAGTGCATTAGCCTGTGAAGTAAAGACCGTATTTTTGACAACAAAACCTAAATATAACTTTATATCCTCAAGTACAATTAAGGAAATTTACTTGAATAAAGGGGATATTTCAAAGTTTGTGCCGGAACCTGTAAATGAATATTTACAAAATACTTCTAAATGTTAAAATATTTAGCTTTTTCCGTAACAAATTATTTGACAATTAATATACGCTTATGTAGAATGTAATTAGAGTAAGAAAGGTATATGTGTGACAGCAATGCAACAGAATAATGGTGTATATGATTTATTAAAAATGTTAGAAATTTCTTTGGAGGAAGGTTTCCCTATTATCCCACGTAAATTTACGGTTGTTAAAACAAAAGAGATTGAAACATTAATAGATAGAATTTATGCTTCTCTTCCATTAGAAGTACAGGAAGCAAGAGCATTTTTAAGACGTAGAGAAGAACTTCAAGTAGAAGCTCAACAGAAAGCAGAAAAAATTGTTCAAGATGCTCAAGCTGAAGCTGATAGAAAGTTATCAGAAGCAGATTTTATAAAAGCCCTTGAAAGAGAAGGTGTAAGAATAAGAACTCAAGTTCAGCAAGAATGCGAAGAAATTAAACGCAAAGCAATGGAAGAAGCTGACAATATCAGAGCTCAAGCTGTTGAAGAAGCAATGAAAACTAAAGAAGGTGCAGAATTATATGCTGAACAAGTTTTAACAAATTTAGAGAAAAATTTGGCTCAACAACAACAAATTGTTAAAAATGGTCAAGTATATATGGAAAAATTGCGTACAGACTCATTTGGAAGTTATGATATTCCAACATCTTACTCTGCAGATCGTGCGCAAGCAAATTCTGATTTTGTAATTAAATAAGTACAATATCGATAATTAACATGAATCAGTCGGCTAGTTAAACCGACTGATTTTGTTATATTTGCTTATAGTTTTTTAACATATTGTTTGCAATTTATTTTGTTTGGTTTATTATGATAACATAAGCCGATTTAATTAGAATGTGAGTTGTATCACATTCTTTTTTAAAGAGGATTAAATTACTCAAGAAATAAGCAAAAAAGGAAAATAAAAAATGGGTATCAAAGGAAAAAATGACAGAATGGTAGTTCTAGCATGTGAAGATTGCAAGGAAAGAAACTACACAACTACTAAAAACAAAAAAAATATTAAAGAAAGATTAGAATTGAGCAAATATTGCCCAACATGTAAAAAACATACTAATCACAAAGAAACTAAGTAAAAAGGAACGGAAGTTCGGAGGTCAAGAGATAAAGTATATTATGAACATTCTCTTGTCTCCGGAAAACTGTTCTTCTAATTGAGCGTCCTTAGTTCAGTTGGTAGAACGTCGGTCTCCAAAACCGGATGTCGAGGGTTCGAGTCCTTCAGGGCGCGATTTTAATTATAAAACGTAAGGAAACAAATATGATAGGTGCAGAAAATCAAACACCAGCATGGTTAGAAAAATCAACAAATTCAATAAGAACATACTTCAGAGGTGTAAGAACTGAATGGGGTAAAATTAGTTGGCCTGAACGTCGTCAGGTGATAGCTGAAACTGTTTTTGTTGTAGCTATTGTTTTTGTTTTTACCGTTGCAGTTTATTTAATGGATATAATTTTTAAAGGTTTACTCGGACTAATAAAATAGTTCCTGTATACAAGATTAAAAGGTGGCTTATGACTGAAAAAGAAAAATCTATGAAAGAACAGTTAGACGAAGACAAAGCCCAAGAAGCTTTGGAAGCGCAAGCTGAAAATGAAGCTAAAGAAGCTAAGAAAAACCAAAAACGCTGGTATATAGTTCATACATATTCAGGTTATGAAAATAAAGTAAAAGTTAACCTTGAAAAACGTATTGAATACATGAATATGGGAGATAAAATCTTTAGAATTGAAGTTCCTCAAAAAACTGTTACCCAAATGAAAGGTGGTAAAAAACAAGAACGTGAAGAAAAGATTTTCCCAGGATATGTTCTAGTTGAAATGATTATGGATGAAGACAGCTGGTATGTAGTAAGACACACATCAGGTGTTACAAAATTTGTAGGTTCAGCTAAAAAGCCTATCCCTGCACGTGATAGTGAAATTAAAAAGATTATTAACCGCTCATCTTCAACTTCTCAAAAAATTGAACTTGATGTTAAAGCTGGTGATAAAGTTAGAATTACATCTGGACCATTCGCAGACTTTATCGCTGATATTATCGAAGTTTACCCAGATAAATCAAAACTTCGTGCAAATGTTTCAATCTTCGGACGTGAAACTCCTGTTGAATTAGAATATAAGCAAATTAACAAGCTGTAATCAAAACTTGTTAAAGATGTCTACGTGCGTAGCACGAATATAAGCAGATTAACAAATTATAATAATTAGTACAAAAGATGTGGAAGGACCCTCCCCTAGAAAAGAGTAAAGGCGTGGAGACCGTTAGTACCACAAAAGGAGAAAAAAATGGCTAAAAAAGTAGTAGGAAAAATCAAGCTTCAAATCGAAGCAGGAAAAGCAAATCCATCACCACCAGTTGGTCCTGCATTAGGTCAACATGGTGTTAACATCATGGATTTCTGTAAGCAATTCAATGCTAAAACAGAATCTCAAGCTGGATATATTATTCCGGTAGTAATTGATGTATACGAAGATAGAAGTTTTTCATTCATCGTAAAATCACCACCGGCACCTGTACTTATTAAGAAAGCATTAAACCTTCCAAAAGGTTCAGCAGTTCCTAATAAAGACAAAGTTGGTGAAATTACTCAAGCACAACTTGAAGAAATCGCTAAAATTAAAATGAATGACTTAAATGCAACAACTATGGAAGCTGCAGTAAACATGATTAAAGGTTCTTGCAGAGCTATGGGTGTTACAGTTAAAGAAGGTTAGATGGAAGGACGAAATGTCCGTTATTACCACGAAAGGAATTTAAAAAATGTCAAAATTAACTAAAAAACAAAAGAAAATGCAGGAAATGTTGGAGGGTTTTACTCAACCAGCTACTGCAGTAGATACAATTAAAAAATTAAAAGAAATTTCAAAAGAAGTTTCAAAATTTAACGAAACAGTAGAATGTCACATGAGATTAGGTATTGATGTTCGTCAAGCAGATCAACAAATCAGATCAACAGTTGTATTACCTGCAGGTCTAGGTAAAACTGTTAAAGTTTGTGTAATCGCAAAAGGACCTAAAGCTACAGAAGCTAAAGAAGCTGGAGCTGATTACGCAGGAGCTGAAGAAATTATTGATAAAATTTCAAGCGGCTGGTTTGATTTTGATACATTAATTGCAACTCCTGATTGTATGGGTATGTTGGGTAAATTAGGTCGTGTTTTAGGACCTAAAGGTTTAATGCCAAACCCAAAAACTGGAACAGTTACAATGGATGTAGCTAAAGCTGTTAAAGATGCTAAAGCTGGTAAAGTTGAATACAGAGCTGACAAACAAGGTATGATTCACTGCCCTGTTGGTAAAATTGAATTCAGCGAAGAAGACTTGCTTAAAAACTACGCAACTCTTGCAGATGCAGTATTGAGAGCAAAACCAGCTTCTGCAAAAGGTACATTTGTTAAATCAGTATATCTTTCAACAACAATGGGACCTGGTATCAAATTAGACCCTAAAAACTTTGCAGCAGAAGTTAAAGAATTAATGGCATAAGCTATTTAAAATAAAAAAGCTCCTCTTTTCTAAGAGGGGCTTTTTTTATTGAAAAATAAATCTCAATTTGTTATAATTAACGTTGTTAAGGAATTTTGAAAAGGAGCTATAAATGAAAAGATTTAATGCAGAACAGGTACAAAAGACTTACAAGTTACACCAATCATGTGTCGAAGTGTCTACCTGTGTAGCAGTCGGGGGGGGGGCGATTTAGGGCTTTCCACACAAGGTTTTAAAAGTTGTCAAAAATCTAAAACATGTTATAATAGTGATATTAAACATCACTATATGAATAAACAAGGATTTACTTTAGCAGAAGTTCTTATTACATTGGGTATTATTGGCGTAGTTGCAGCAATGACTTTGCCAAGTTTAATTAATAATTATCGAGAAAAACAGTTTGAGACTTCATTTAAACGAACTAATTCTCAAATTTTACAAGCATTAAATTATACTGTTCAACAGGAATATGGAATAGGGGATTTTAAAGAATTCAAAACTTTTATTTGTGGAGATCTTGCACAATTTGACAAAGATCAAGATAAACAAAAAGAGTGCCTTAGCAAGGTTGATAATGAACTCGTATATTTTAATCAAGTGTTAAATAAGAATCTTGGAGTTATAGGGCAAGAATCAATAACTAAAAATATTTATAAACATAAAAATTATGGAGGTTCTTCTTTTGATTATGTGAATTTGTGTTCTATGGCTGCAGACAAGTCTCCATCTAAATGCCAAGTATATTATTTAAAAGATGGGAGTGCTATATTTGGTGTATCTTATAATGAGGCTCAATTTAGATTTATATTTGATACTAATGGCCCTAAGAGGGGACCAAATAGATTAGGATATGATATTTTTGAATATGAATATCCGCAATGGAGGGATTCTTCAATTTGGTGTTCTCATTCAGATTCTAGTTGGATGATTGGTTTAGGTTGCTATTATTTTGCAATAAGGGATATAAATGCAGAAGATAAAACCAAAGGTTACTGGGATAGTCTTTATTAATTTATAGGCTTGAAATAAATGTATATTTTGCATATAATTTAGTTATGGATATGAAAACTATTAAATTGAGAGACTTTGAAATAGGCGGTGATAAGCTTACAATCATTGCTGGCCCTTGTGCAGCTGAAAGTCAAGAAATTCTTGATGAAACTGCAAAAGGTTTGAAAGAAATTACAAAAAAATTAGATATTAATTTTATCTTTAAATCATCATTTGATAAGGCTAACAGATCATCTATATATTCATATAGAGGCCCTGGGCTTGATAAGGGATTAGAAATGCTACAGTCTGTAAAGGATAAATTTGACCTTCCTATTGTGACTGATATTCATACTCCTGATCAAGCTGAGCCGGTAAGTAAGGTGGCAGATATTTTACAAATTCCTGCTTTTTTATGTCGTCAGACAGATTTGTTAGTAGCTGCTGCAAATACTGGCAAAATTGTAAATGTGAAAAAAGGACAATTTTTAGCCCCTGAACAAATGAGTAATATAGTTAAAAAATTAGAAGAATGTAAAAATAATCAAATATTATTGACTGAGAGAGGTTCTTCTTTTGGTTATAATAATTTAGTTGTTGATTATAGAGGAATACCTATTATGCAATCATTTGGGTATCCTGTTGTATTTGATGCTACTCATAGCGTTCAGTTGCCAGGTGCTAATGGTACTTCATCTGGCGGTGATAGAAGATATGTTCCAGTTTTAGCAAAAGCAGCGGTTGCTGCTGGAGTTAATGCTTTATTCTTTGAAGTTCATCCTGATCCAGAAAATGCAAAATCCGATGGGCCAAATATGATTCCATTAGACAAGGCAGAAGATGTATTTAGCATATGTAAAGAAATTTTTGAACTTGTAAGAAAATAGAGTTGTAGTCAAATGGGAATTAAAATAAAACAATTTATAGCAGGTCAGTTAGAAAATAATATGTATCTTGTCATGGATGAAGATACTAAAAGTGCTGTTTTAATTGATGCAACAGAGTTAATTCCGGAAATTACAGACACAGTTAAACAATTAGGTGCAGATGTAAAATATATTTTACTTACTCATGGGCATTTTGACCATATTATGGGGCTTAATGCTTTGAAAAAAGAATTGAATGCTGAGGCTTTAATTTGCAAAGATGATCTAGTAATTTCTGATAATATCAATGAGTTTACAAGACTTTTTAATTGGCCAGATAGTGTACCGCCTGTTTATGAAAAATATATTAAAGACGGAGATATTATTCCTGTTGGAAATATGAATATAAAAGTTATTCATACACCAGGGCATACAGAAGGTGGGGTCTGTTATTTAATCGAAGATAATTTATTCTCCGGTGATACTTTGTTCAGAGGAAGTGTTGGAAGAACTGATTTATTTGGCGGTAATTTTTCAAAACTTTCTGATAGTATTAAAAATAAATTGTTTAAACTTGATAATGATATTAAAGTTTTTCCTGGTCATGGCCCTATGACAACTATAGGATATGAAAAGAAATATAATGAAATATTATAAAAGTCATTAAATGACAATATGAGGACATAACAAATGAAAGAACAATTAGAAAAAATATATGCTTGTGCAACTGAAGATTTATCAAAAGCTTCATCTATTGCTGATATTGAAGAAATTAGAGGTAAATATTTAAGCCGTAAAGGGGAATTTAACGAGATTAAGAAAAATCTTAAAAACCTTTCAGATGAAGATAAAAGAGTTGTTGGAGCACTTGCAAATGAGATTACTCAAAAGTTGGAAAATGCACTAAAAGATAAACATAATGAATTTTATAAAAAAGAATTAAATGAAAAGTTGATGAAAGAACGAATTGATGTTACTTTGCCTGGGAAGTTTACTCCTCAAGGAAGAGTTCATCTTTTAACATCTACTACAAATGAAATTGTTCAAATTTTCCAAAGTTTGGGATTTTCTGTTGTTCCTCAGGAAAACTCTCCGGAAGTTGAAACTGAGTATTATAACTTTGATGCTTTAAATGTTCCAAAAGATCACCCTGCACGTGATGTTCAGGATACTTTCTATACCGAAATAGCTAAAAATGTTGTATTAAGAAGTCAGACTTCAGGAGCTCAAATTCATGCTATGGAAGGTAAAAATCCTCCTATCAGAGTTATTTCTCCTGGTAGAGTTTATAGAAATGAAAATATTAATGCTCGCAAAAATAATTTGTTCCACCAAATTGAAGGTTTGTATGTTGATAAAGACATTACTTTTGGTGATTTAAAAGGTGTTTTGAATGAATTTATTCGAGTATACTTTGGAACAAGCCGTCCTACAAGATTTAGAAGCAGCTTTTTCCCATTTACAGAACCTTCAGCAGAAGTTGATGTTCAATGTATTATGTGTGAGGGTAAAGGATGCAGAACATGTTCAGGTACCGGCTGGTTAGAAATCCTTGGCTGTGGAATGGTTGACCCTAACGTATTAAAAGGTGTAGGAATTGATCCAGATGTATATTCAGGCTTTGCATTTGGTATGGGCGTAGAAAGACTTGCAATGTTAAAATATGCAGTTGATGATATTCGCCTATTCTTTAATAATGATGAAAGATTTTTAAAACAATTCTAAAAATTTATTTTGTTATCATTTCATAATTTAAAGTATTGCCAGTTATTGCATCATAGAAATCACCTTGATATTGGATGATTTTGTCAGGATTTATAATAAATGAAAAAGTGTCCGCACCATATTGGTTCGGGCCTTTTTCTCCGTTTGTGTCGAAAAATATTAAACCACATTGATTACTATAATTATAGATTGGATTTCCATCTGCATCGGTTGTGCCAGAATCAAATTTAGACAGACAATTTCCTCCAACATTCCTTGTATTATATGACATAATTGCTATTGTTGCACCATCAAGAAGTATTGCTTTTGCTTGTGCATGAGAAGTGTAAAAATTATAACTCTCGCCTGAATTTTTTTGAGGTTTTGTCCCTTTTGCCCAACATCCGTTTTTTGTTCCACAATTTTGTGTAACTTGTATATATTTTGTTAAATCATTTAATACCTGTTCGCTTGAATTTTCAAAAATCACAGAATAGTCACTGTATCCTGATTCTGCTTTTAACGAATTAAAAGCATTTGATATTGTTGAAAATGTTTTTTTTGATTGTGTAATAAGTACCTGATCTCTATATTTCCCAACGAGCGCAGGCATTGTCATCGCAGCAACTATGCCAATAATTCCTAATGTGATTAGGACTTCTGCTAATGTAAAACCCTTTAACCCCTTAAAATAAGCGACCTTCGCGGGGGGGGGGCAACCCTTAACGCTTTGAAATCAATCATTTCAGCCTCCTTTGTTTATTATTATAAACTTTTATTTTAATTTTTTCAAGTGTTTATTTTACGACTTTATGAAGTCCATGAGGTTTGTCAACGTTTCTGCCTAAGTCAGTTGCAATTTCTAGTGCTAGTAATTGTGCAATTACAACTAAACAGAATGATTTTACTATTTCACTTTCACAATTTATGTCGATATTAAATTTTGGGTTAATTTTATCATTTGTGCAGCCTATTATGCAAAGAGGAGGATTATAATCTTCTTCTATTTTGCATAAATTTTTTATTGCTGTGTAAGTTAATTCATTTACAGAAATATGAACTAGAGCAGGTTTGTTGTTTAATATTGCAACATGTCCATGCATAAATTCACCTAAAATATTAGAATATACGTTAATATATGATGTTTCTTTAATTTTTAATGAAGCTTCTTTTGCTATTGCATAAGATATTCCATCAGCTGTTATTACTATATTTTTATATTTAGATAGGAATTTAGCCATTTCTTTGATTTCAGGCTGTAATTCATATGTCTTTGATATAAATGAAGATAATGTTTTTAATTCATTAAGATATATTGAAATATCTTGACCTTTATGGGCTGCATATTTTAATACAAGTAATGTACAGCAAAGCATTTGAGTCGTCAATGATTTTGTTGCTGCAATACTTTTTTCTTCTCCTGCGCAACAATCAATTTTGAAATCAGATGCTTCCCAAATTGTAGAGCCTTTTTTATTTGTAATACAAAGAGTTTTCATTCCTAATTCTTTAGCTTTTTTCAAAGCAGAATTAGTGTCAGATGTTTCGCCTGATTGTGTAATAAAGACATACAAAATATCATTATCATGAGGTACTGCAGATTTCAAGAGGAACTCGCTTGAATAAATAGCTATAGCTTCTATTCCTGCGATATTCCCGAATAAATCTGCTGCAAATCTTGCACAATGATAGGATGAACCGCTTGCTACGAAAACTATTTTTTGAACATCTGTCGGAATATCAAATAATATGTAATTATTATCATTCACATGAGTTCTTAGTAAGTTATCAAGAACTTCTGCCTGTTCAAATATTTCAGTTTCCATGCTGGTTTTTTGTCTATCTTTGAAAAACATTTGACCTCTCTTGGCTAATTAATTTTAACCCAATAATTCTTTCAAAATTTCGTTAACAGCTTTAGGATTAGCTCTACCTTTAGTTTCTTTCATTACTTGTCCTACAAAGAAGCCTAAAAGTTGGACTTTTCCGTTTTTATAAGCATTAACTTGATTAGGATTAGAATCAATTACTTTTTGTACAATTTCTTTGATAGCTCCAGTATCTGAAATTTGGCTTAATCCTCTATCTTCAACGATTTTAGATGCTTTAGTTCCATCTTTCATCATATCAATAATAATTTGTTTTCCGATATTATTAGAAATTGTATTTTTTTCGATAAGTGAAATTAATTCTACAAGATTTTCTGGAGTTAATTTTGTATCAGTAATTTCTAATTTTTCTTCTTTCAAATAAGCTGCAATTTCTCCCATAATGAAGTTTACTGCAATTTTTGGAGAAGCGCCTAATTTTAATACTTCATCAAAGAATAATGCAAGACCCATTTGTTCTACAATTACTGAAGCATCATATTCGCTTAATCCTAAGCTCATATAACGTTCGCGTTTTGCTTGAGGTAATTCAGGCATTTTATCTTTAATTTCTTGTACCCATTCTCTTGAAATTTTTAACGGCATTAAGTCAGGTTCAGGGAAATATCTGTAATCGTGAGCGTCTTCTTTACCTCTCATAGAACGAGTTTCTCTAGAGTTGTCATCCCATAATCTTGTTTCTTGAACAACTTCTCCACCTTCTTCAACGATTTCGATTTGTCTATCAATTTCGTATTCGATAGCTCTTTGAAGTGCTGAAAAACTGTTTACGTTTTTAATTTCTGCACGAGTACCGAATGTTTTAGAGCCTTTAGGCATAATAGAAATATTTGCGTCACATCTCATAGATCCTTCTTCTAAGTTCCCATCGCATACACCGATATAACGTACGATATTTCTTAATTCTTCCATATAATTTCTTGCTTCTTCAGATGATCTCATATCAGGTTCTGATACGATTTCTAATAATGGAGTTCCAGCTCTGTTTAAGTCTACTAAAGAGTAAGAAGAACCAGCAAGTCCATCTGCACCTGCGTGAACAAGTTTACCGGCATCTTCTTCTAGGTGAGCTCTAGTTATACCTATTCTCTTACCTTTTACATCTAAATAGCCGTTAACACAAATAGGTTCATCATATTGAGAAATTTGATATCCTTTTGGAAGATCCGGATAAAAATATTGTTTTCTGTCAAATTTACATCTTTCTGGAATTTCGCAATTTAATGCAAGTCCTGTCAAAATCCCCATATTAACAACTTCTTTATTTAATACAGGTAATACTCCTGGCATTCCTAATGTAATAGGGCTTGTTTCAGAGTTTGGCTCTTTACCAAATTCACATCCATCAGGTGCGAAAATTTTTGATTTAGTTTTTAATTGAGCGTGAACTTCTAAACCTATAACTACTTCATATTTATCTCTTAAATTTTCCATTTTTTCCCTCTTTATAGATTTTCTTATTAGTTTAAAATTCTTAGTCATTTGTCAGATAGATAAATTTTATTTATTTGGCAAGTAGGCTAAATTTTTAACAGTTTATCTCCTTATTTATGGCATTATTTTACCATAAACAAAGATTTATAGCAAAGGGAAATTTAGTAGTTCATTTTCCAGCCTTCTTCCATAATTCTTGCAGCGCAGCCATCTCCGCTAACATTTGGAGGCCCGTCAGGCAATATTCCGTCTCCAGCGCACAATTCTTTATTATTTCTCCAATAATCACTTCCGGTTGTATTGCCAGAGAAAGCTTTTGCGTAATCTCTACCATATAATGGATATAAATGACCATTTTGTGCGACTATAAATTTAAAAATATCTCTTCCGTATTGATTTGGTCTACGTTCACTGTTAACATCTATTAAAACTTCAGCACACAGATTATTTATTGTACTAATGTATTGATGTGCGACTTGTACACAACCTTTAGGCTCAACAAGATAGAATACTCCATCAGGAGTCATGAATTTAAAACCGCTGGTAGATCGCCAATCGTCATTGGTCGTAAGAGGAGTATCTTTGGGTTTTAGGTATTTTGAAGTAATGGAAGGCATCATTGCCTCCCCTGTTTTTGCAATTCTCACTATTTTAATGGATTTTACCATTTCTTCTTCAAATTTAGTATTCCAAGCACTATCCGAGCTTGTACTGCTAAAAACACCTGTACAATCGATGTCTGTACATTCGTGTCGAAACATAATGTTTTGCATAGCCTGTTCAAATTGACTTAAAGATTTTTCAAGCTGTGCAACATATTCTTTTTCATGATAATGTGCAACAAGACCAGGCATCGTAAGTGCTGCTACGACTCCTATTATGCTCATAGTTATCATTACCTCAGAGAAGTTAAACGCTTTTTTCCTCAAAACAGACTCCAATTATGTTCTTATTATAAACTATTTTTTGAAATTTTCAAGTAATGTAATGAGTTTTCTATGTAATAGTACGTTGTGTATTCTTAAATAATTAACTTTATGTTCTATTGCAATTGAATTTAGTGCTAATGTATAAATATCTTTTATTTCATTCGTTTCATTTTGCATGTCTAATAGACTTTTTCTTGAAATTCCAAGCATTATTGGACAATTTAGTGACTTTAGTTCTTCTATTCTTTTAATAATTTCAAAATTATCTTCTCTAGATTTTCCAAAACCAATTCCAGGGTCAATTATTATATTTTCTATTCCTTTAGAATTTGCAAATTCAATTTTTTGTTTTAGGTTAAGGAAAATTTCTTCCATTAAGTCATTATATTGAGGTGAATTTTGCATGTTTTCAGGAGTCCCTTTTGAATGTTGTATAATTACAGGAATATTATATTTTGCAATTACATCAGCCATTTTGTTATCATAATCAAAACCTGATACATCATTTATAATATTAGCTCCTGCTTTTAGGCATTCTTCTGCAACAATTGAACTTCTTGTATCAATACTTATTGTTATTTTATCTTTTGCAAATTCTATGATTGGTAATAATTTTTCTAATTGTTCATTATCAGATATTGGTGAAGAATATGGCTTTGTTGATTCAGCACCTATGTCAATAATATCTGCACCATCATTTATTATCTGTAAAAGATGTTCTTTTGCTTTTTCAAAATCGTTATATAGACCACCATCTGAAAAAGAATTCTCTGTAATATTTAAAATTCCAACTAATCTTACTTTATCTTCATTGTTATTTTCTTTAACCAATAATTCCCCAAGTTCTTTTAGCTTAAAAGGTTGAAATTTTAATTTTTCTGCAATTTTTTTAATTTGACTCTTACTTGCACCTAAAATGCAGTTGGACTTTTCAATTTTTCCAGTAATAACTTCTCTATGAGTAGCACAATCTGCTCCGACAGAAATTGCGGTTTGTTTTAATATATTTGCTTGGGCTGGAGTTAGTGAATATATTTTAATATTTTTATAATCAAATTTTTCAACAGCTTTGTGTATGTATGATTTGTCAAATCCTACTTGTTTTAATTCGTTTTTAATATCACAGTTTTTTAGTTCTCGTAAAATAAAATCGTGCATAAGCTTAGCTTAGCACGATTTTATGTATTTAACAACTTAATTATTTTAGTTTGCAACTTTGCTTTCAATAGTTTCGCTTGTAACTTTTGCGATATCAGATACTCCGGATATTAGAGTAATGAACCCGAAGCCATAACCTAAAGCACCTGCTCCGGCTCTGAAAATTTTGCTTTCGACTAAAGGTTTTACATATTTCATTGATTTGAATTTAGTACCCCAGTTTAATATTGCATTTTTAGCCCATTTTGCATTTTCTGCAACTTTCGCAAATAAACCTTTTGATTTTTTTGCAACATCAGAAGCTGTTTTAGTTGTTTCTGTTAAACCTTTCATTCCTTTAGATACTTTTGATGCAGAATCAAACATATCAAAGCCTGATTTAGCAGCTTTAGTTCTAGCAGCAGCTGTTGTTGCAGCTATAGCTCCGCCACCTGTTACAACTTTTTTTTCAGCATCTTTATTTTCAGTGTTATTATTGTTAGCAGTTTGTGATGTAAATGTTATTCTTTCGTTTAAAGAAATAGCCATTGTTATTTATCTCCTGCTTCACTTTGTTCTTTTAATGTTGTAACACCAGCAGCTACACCGCCTGATGCTCCTACAAAATTAACGGTAGCTTTTTCATAAGTTTCTTTTTTTACACCTGTAATTTTGTTATAAATAAATTTTATACCTTTTTTAACAGTGTTATAAACAGCTTTAATTCCGTTACCGACTGCTTTTGCAAATTTTACAATTGGACCGCCGACTTTTGTCTTTTCAAATTTATTAATTTGAGCTAGAGGCATTTTATAAGCTTCTGATTTCTTGAATTTTGTGCTAATCGTTGCAAAAGCATCTTTAATAAATGTATTAGTGGCTTTTATTTGTTTTTTTATGCCTTGTACTGGTGCAGATTTTGCAATTTTAGAGAATGCTTGGATTGATTTTTTTGCACCCCAGCCTGTTGCCATTCCGCCTAATAAACCTGTTGTTACTACTGCTCCGCCTTTAATAATTTTTTCAGCCGGTTTTGGTAGTTTGAATTCGTCATTTTCAAGAATTTCTTCTAAGTCTTCTTTTTGAGAAAGTAATTCTCGTCTTGATTCTTGGTATTTTTTTTCTTCAATTTCTTCAGGAGTTAATCGATTATTTTGGTTTCTAGCTCCGAATGTAAGACCATAATTGTTAGAAAGTTTAGGCTGTACTGATAACATAATTTTCTCCATTAAAGTAATTTTCAAGATACCTAACAAGTGTAAAGAAATTTTTTTGCTGGTAAAATTAAATTTTGTTAATGTTTTGTTACATTCTTTTTCGCACTTCTACGGTAGATATTATCGCATATAAAGTTTTATTTGTAAACAAATTTACTACCTTGATGTGAAGACCTTTTAATAAATTCTCTATCGATTTTATTGAGGCAATCAAATTTTTTACCTAACCATTGCGGAGCTATTAATTCAGAACTTAGTCCATTGCCTGCAAGTCTATGAATTGTTGTGCTTGGAGGTAAATATTCCAGAAAATCACAAACGGTTTGAACATATTCATCTTCTTCCATAAAATCAATGCCACCATTGTCATAAATTTGAGCAAGTTTTGTGTTTTTTAAGGCACAGAGCATGTGAATTTTTACTCCATCGACACCAAGTTCTGCTAATTTTTGTGCGGTCTCAATTATTTCGTCATGAGTTTCCCAAAGTCCGAAAATTACATGAACACAAACATTTATGCCTGCTGATTTTGTCTTTTCATAAGCTCTTAAAAAACAATCGAAATCATGTCCACGATTGATTTTTTTTAATGTTTTATTGTGGATTGATTGGAGACCATATTCAATCCAAGTATAGTAGTCATCTTTGTATGATGAAATGAGTTTAATTTTTTCATCATCAACACAATCAGGTCTTGTGCCTATTGAAATTCCAACAATATCAGGATGATTGAGTGCTGAATTGTATATTTTTTCAAGTTCTTGTACGGGTTTATATGTATTTGAATATGCCTGAAAATATGACATAAATTTTTCAGCTTTGAATCTTTTTTTTAAATTTTCAGCTCCGACTGACACTTGTTGTTCAATCGGTAAAAGATTTGAATGAGCTTGAGAAAAACTCCCGCCTTCGTCACAGAATATACAACCGCCTGTAGAGATTGTTCCATCTCTGTTAGGACATGAAAAACCGGCATCAAGAGTAATTTTATATACCTTAACGCCGAATTTATTTTTTAAATGAGCGCTGTATTGATTGTAGCGCTTATCAGTATTATTAAACATAATTATGAATTTTTATTTTCTTCTTCATCATAAATTGGATAAACGTAATGTTCTCCACAATTTGGACATACAACTTCTTGTTGTTTCCCGTCTTCTAATTTAGCTACTTCAAATAATGTTTTGCAACCTGATTGTACGCATCTTATTGCCCAACTTGGTCTTATTAATCTTGCCATAAAACTTTCCTCTTAATAATTCTGTATTACAAGAATATTTTAGCATTCTAACTATTTTTGTGCAAGTCCGTAAAGATTGATTGACTGTTGAATTTATTATTTAACTCTGCGAGTTAGAATTTATTATATTGTGAAAGGATATTTTGATATGAAAAAATCTTTAATGTTTCTCTCAATATTAATTGTGAGTTTTATTGCAATTTTTGATGCTAAAGATAGAATTAAAGAATTAGATGAAGTCGCTGCAAATACCCCAGCTCAAGTAGAAATGAATCAATCTATTCAAAAGCCTAATGCTCAAATGAAATATAACACGAATGATATAAAAAAGAATTTAATTCAAAATTCTGATAGTGCAAATCAAAAAATTATGCAGGATAAAAAATTACTGCAAAATAATGTCAATAATGTTGATAAAAGACGTGATACAATTAGTAATCCTGTAAATTAAATTCCGTAAATCATTTCCCCAAAGAAATCGTCGTCTTTTTTGTTTTTATTTTGAGGTTTTTCAGGAATTGTTTTATCGAATTTTAAAGCACCGCCTGTATTTTCTGTTTGCTTGTTTTCTATTGGTCTTATTGCTTTTGGGAAAAATCTTAGGGTGATATTTTGTGAAGCGCTTGGGGCGATTATTGTTTTAGAATATAAGCTCATTTTTTTTAGCCATTCGTTTGCTTCTACGTAATTTTGTGCTGAAAAAATATTTTCATTGTTGCCTAATTTTGTAGAGTAGTGATTGCTCCACATAACTATGTCATTTACGGTGTCAATTAATACAATTGACGTTTCTAATCTATATGGATAGACAGTGTCAAAATCTGATGATACTTCAAGAACTTCCCATAAACCTCGTTTTGTTGAATTTTTATTTGTTGTGACATAACTTGAAATCAGTAAAACTGATTTGCATGAAAAATTTTGTCCGATTTTTTTTAATGATGCATAATCAATATTTTGTGATGTTTTAAATTTATTTAGAACATTTTGAGTTAAAGTTTTTTGTTCAGAATTTTGGTTTAATTTTTGTCTCACTTCATATAAATTTGGGGATTTAATTTTTCCATTAGAGCTATTGAAATTTTTTATAATATCATTTGATATAATTTCTGACATTTCGTTGAAATTATAATAATTTTCTTTTGTAGATAATAAATCAGTCGGCAATACGAGTACATCAAAACTTACAGCTTTAGCAGGTGAAATAATTAATATCATAACCAATAGAATTTTTATCAACAACTTCATAATTTTATTATAGCATAATATCATTTGATTATAGGATTATATTTTTTATTTTATATTATAAAATTTGATTATGAATTACGAAGAAATGATAAAATTGGCAGAAAAAGCCTCAGAAAATGCTTATGTTCCATACTCAAAATTCCCTGTAGGAGCTTGTGTGCTTACTGATAGTGGAAAAGTTTATACAGGTTGCAATTTTGAAAATTCTAGTTTTGGACTAACTATTTGTGCAGAAAGAAATACTGTTGGGACTGCAATTGCTGATGGAGAAAAGAAAGTTAGAGCTGTTGCGATATTCTCTCCAAAAATGAATAATTGTACTCCTTGTGGAGCTTGCAGACAAGTTTTAAATGAATTTAAGTCTAAAGAAGGCTTGGATGTAATAACTAAGGTCGCTGATGGAATAAAAGTTTGTTCTATCGAAGAACTTTTGCCTGAATCTTTCACGTTATAAATATGTATTTATTTGAATTAATAACAAGATATATAATGGGGAAAAAATATAGAAAAGATTCCTCTTTTGATCCTTTTGCTCAAGATGATATTGAAAACTCTGATAACTGTGAGCATATATTTTTACCTATTGATAGTTCAGGAGAAGTTCTTGCTTGTTCAAAATGTGGTCTTGTTGTAAACAAAAAAGATCTTAAAGATGTAAATATATTTAAAAGGTAAATTTAAAATCTTAGTGGATAATCTTTTGGAATTTGCCAGCCTTCATATTGTATAAGTTTTGTACAAAAATGATTTTTTTTCCCATTACAGCCATATTCTGCATTATTTAATAAGTCTTCTCTTGTCCCTTTCCACGACCATGTGTAAGGCTCAAATGTCGCTTTTACAGTATATTTATTTTGCTCTGCATTTTGACCTGTCGCTAATATGGGGTTGAATCTAAAAGCAAAAGCATTTACTCCATATTTGCCACCTGTTAAGGCTTTTTCATTTGTATAATAAGTTATGTCGTAAATATAATTCGTGAACAAAAGTATACTGCCATCTTTTAAATAAACTAAAAAGGTATTGTCTTTCTTTGGATTTTTTGTGATACTAAGTATTTGTAGATTTTTCCCAATATAGTTTTGGAACCATTCCATAGCTTCTTCTGTTGTACAAGTTGGTGCAGCACTGCTACCACAATCATTAGCCCAATCAGAAGCTTCTCCATATTCAGCAACGGTTGCACTGATAGCTTGGTTCATAACTGAATAAATTTTCTTTAATTTAGTAACAGTTACCTGTTTCCTATGATTAGCCATTAATGTTGGAATTGTTAATGCAGCAACAACACCTATAATTCCGAGTGTAATTAAAACTTCTGCTAATGTAAAACCCTTAAACCCCTTATTAAAAGCGACCTTCGCGGGGGGGGGGCAACCCTTAACGCTTTAAAATCAAACATTTCAGCCTCCTTTTGTTAATAATTATTATAACTTATTTGATGTTGAAATGCAAGGGGGTGTGGTAATCTATTTTTTGCTAATTAGCATTTTTGATAAGATGTTTTTTGCAGCTTGTAATTGAGCATCATTATTTGTTTTTACATCTTTAATGCTAAATTCAACTTTTATATCAGGTGTAATTCCTTTTTTATTAATATCGGTTCCTTTGGGTGTTAAATATTTTGCAATAGTTAGGTTTAAGCCAGTTTCATTTGGCATTGGAATAATTTTTTGTACCATTCCTTTTCCGTAAGTTTTTGTTCCAAGCAATTTTGCTTTGTTATAATCTTTTAGTGCTCCTGATAAAATTTCACTTGCACTTGCTGAATTTCCATCAACTAAAACTATGGTTGGTTTTTTTACACCAAATTCTGTATCTTGAGCATTAATGTCATATTTATATCCGTTTCTGCCTACGATACTTACAATATTACTGCCTTCAGGTAAAAACAAGTTTGCGATAAATATTGCATTCGGTAAAAGGCCGCCGGTGTTACCGCGTAAGTCTAGAATTAACCCTTTTGTGTCTTTTGTTTTTTCTAGTGCTTCTAAAAATTCATTAGGAGTTGTTGATCCAATAAAACTTGTAATTTGGATATAGCCTATATTTTTATCTACGATGGCACTTTTTACAGTTTTAATTTTTATTTCTTTTCGCATTACGCGTTTGATTAACTTATCTTTGTTTCTTAGAATTGTGATATTCACAAAGCTATTTTCTGGACCTCTTACTAAGTTTGCAACTTCTGATAGTGTTAGTCCGTTTACTTCTTTGCCATCAATTGCGAGGATTATGTCATCAGGTAATAAATTTGCAAATTGAGCAGGAGTTCCGTCCATAACATTTACAATATGGATTTTCCCTGCAATTGATGTGATATTTACTCCAATACCTGTTATTTTTGAATTTATAGAATTATTTTGATCCAGATATTCTGTTTTTGACATATATCTTGAATATGGATCATTTAAGCTTGCAAGCATTGTATCAATGGCAACTTTTGCATCATCATCAGTTTTTATTTTTCCATGATAATGTTCTTTCCATCTACCCCATGCTTGATTGTTTAAGTCTTCGTCATAATAATTGTCACGAATTATTTTCCAGCTGTTATCAAAAAGCTTTTGGGAAGAAATATGATCATGATCAATCATTTCAGGCATTTCAGACACTTCAAATTTATTTGCATTCATAAAAATGCTGTTAAGAGTAAAAAGTGTTAATATTAAAAGTATAAATATGATTGCCTGACTTTTCTTCATACGAATATTTAACATCAAGAATTTTTTATAATCAATATACTTTTTAAGTAGTATATCAGGTTAATTCTTGATATTTTTAAATAAGATTTTTATAAATCTTCAAATCCTGGAGAGGTTGAAGGAAGGTTTTTATATCCTTCGTTAGACATTACTGTTTTTTTAATATATTTATTTGAATATCCGCCTCTTTCAAACAATTTTTTTAAAGTGTTTTCTCTTATGACAAGAGGGTGTAATTCATCGTTACTTTCCGGGTACATTTTTACAATTTCGTACCAAACAGATGCTTCCATTGTCCAAGCATAAGTTTCTTCAGCTAGAGAGTTAAATTCATCTTGGTGCAATGCTTCATGAGATAATAATGCAGCAAGAGCTCCAGGAGGTGCATCTTTATGACGAGGATTTATATAAATGAAAAGTTGTTTATTTTTCTTCCAGCCAAGTGCATCGAATTTTTCATAATCAGGATTGATAGTTGCAAGATCTCTGAATTCTATTTTTACCGGACGGCCTGATAAATTGTTTCCTAAAATTGCATTTCTTGAGAATTCCCCGTTTGTTCCTTTAAGCATATCAAGTGCAACATAAAATACTTCATCTTTGCCGACTGCTTTATATATTGGGGTTATTTGCTTAATGTATTCTGAAGAATATTTTGCAGGGTATGTTTTGGGTAATTCTATCAATTCTTCATTTTTCTTTGCAGAAAATGCCGGTAATTGAAATGATAAAATTACTGTTGTTATTAATAAAATCTTTTGTAATTTTTTACTATCCACTAATCTTCTCCTATAATATTAATAAAACTACAAATGTAGTAGCTATTTAATATTATAATTATATTAATTCCATCGTCAAATTTTATTTTATTTTTCTGTTTAAAGAAGCAAGTTCTTTATACATGATTTTGTATTCAGTGTCACCTGATATACTTTCAGCTTCTTTGATATATTCAAGTGCCGTTTTGTAATCTTCTTTTGCTTTATATATTTCACTCATTTTGGCATAGTATGATGCGTTGCTTACATCATACATAATTGCTCTTTTCATACATTCAATAGCTTCTTCAAAATCTTTTTCTTTAAATCTAACTAACGCTAAATAATAATATCCTTCAGCAAAATTCATATCTAAAGAAATAGCTTCTTGAGCGTAAGATTTTGCGTTATCATAATCTTCCATATTAAAACAAGCTTTTGCTCCAATAGTATATGCAGAAATGTAGTTTTCATTTTTGTCTAACACTTTTTTAATGACTTCTAATGCTTCGTTGTATTTTTTTTCTGCAATAAAAATTTCGGCAAGTTGACATTGATAATTCAAACTCTCTGGATTTTGAAATATAACTTTTGAAATAGCATTTTGTGCTTTTTCATACATAGAAAGTTCTCTATAAACTTTAGATATCGCAACCAATGTGAAGTTGTCTTCAGGATTTGCTTTTAAGTTATTTTCAAGTTCAATTTGTGCACCTAGAAAATCTTTTTTCTCAAATTTTAATAGAGCATTTAGAACATGAGCTAATCCATATTCAGGGTTATGTTCTAAGATATAGTCAACTTCTTTTTGGGCTTTATCGAAGTTTTTTTGTTCAAAATATAAATATGCGAGAGAATATCTGTATCCTGAATTTTCAGGAGCCATACATATTGCTTGTAAATATGCCTGGATAGCTTCTTTGAACCAGCCATTATAAAAATAGGCATTTCCTAAATTATAGAAATAACGTGGATTTTGTTTGTTTAATGATGATGCTTTTGAAAAATATTTTATTGCATCAATAAATTTCATATCTTCAAGAGCAAATAAGCCTAAATAATTTAATACTTCAGGGTTTTCTGATGTTTTAGAGAATGTATTAAAAATATTTTTTGATTTTTCAAATTCATTTTCGTCAAAATATATTTTCCCTAATAATACTAGAGCATCTTCATTGTCTGGATTAATATTTAATGCTTTTTCAAGATTTTCTTTAGCATCTTCTGATTTATTATTTTCATAATATGCTTTTGCTATGGCATATAAAACTTTATCGTTTAAAAGCTCAGAAGTTTCAAATGATTTAATTTTTTCTAAATCATTTTTTAATGATGAAATGTTAATTAATTCTATCAAATTTTCAGGGTTTTGTTGGATATTAAATAATTTTTCGGCAATAAAATATGCGTTTTTATAATCTTTAGAATATATGTAAATTTTTTCAAGAATTTTTAAAGATTCAATATGCTCTCCGTTTTTTAAAAGAACTTTTTCTAGATATTGAACGGCTCTTGGAAAATTGTTTAATAGAAAATATAATTCTCCAAGTTGGAATAAAATTTCGATGTTATCATTTTCTGCTTCTAGTGCTTTGTAAAGCATTTCGATAGCTTGTTTGTAACATTTTTGTGATTTTAAATCAAATGCTTGTTTTATATATTCTAAGGTTTCTTGCATTTAAGCTCCGTTATTTCTTCTTTTTATTTTTTTTATGTTTAAATTTTTTCTTTTTAGAATTGTTTTGTTGTTGATTATTATTAATAAGAATAAGAACTTCGTCTTCACCTGCCATTTTTAAGTTATTTCTTGCAATACCTTCCAAGCTTGACATAGATGAAAACATTTTTATATCTTGTTTTAATTCTTGATTTTGATTTTCAGCTTCATCTCGAATTTTTGTGAGGGTTGAAATTTTGGCACGATAAGAAATTGTTTTGGAGATATTTAAAATAGCACCAAAACCTATTTGGATAAGACAAAGTAATAGAACAAGCGTTAAAAAAGAATAATAAAAGCCTGTTTTATTATTTGATTTTACGGGAGTTGGTCTGGTCGTTTCTTCCGTAGAGTTTTCCTGTTCAATGTTTTCAGCCATAGATCCTCACAAAAGAATTATAATCTAAATAAACTATTAAAACAACAATTTTTGTATAAATTTACAATTTAAAAGTTGCAGAAAAATTTAATTGAGTTTTGTTTTCGCCAGTATCTGCATAATATGTTTGTTTAGCACCAGCTTCCAGTAACATTCGGTCTGTATCTTTTTTGCCAAATGGGTTTAATGAGAATATTAATTCTGAAGATCTTCTGTTTCTTGTTATATCTGCAGTTAATTTATTTTTTAGAGATATATAACTGTTTAGTTTTAATTCAGGTGTCACAGATATTGTATTATAATCTTGGGCGTAAGTTGTATTTAAAGATTTTTTGAAAGAAGAACTAACTGCAAATTTGTCTTTTTCATATCTTGTAAATAAGCCGGTTTCTGATTCCAACATTGCAATGTTATCTACTTCATTTTCATATAATGCCCCTATTGTAAAATTTCCTTTTGTACTTGAGGAAATAACAGATTTAGGTGCAATATTATATTCAGTATTTGTATGTTTAGAAATTTCTTTTGTTCTAGCGTGGCTAGCTAAATCAAGTCCTTTTGACGCTGTTATTTTTTGTGGAGTTTTTAGGTTTATGACAAAATTATCATTGTCATCTTTCAGGTATATTGCTTCGCTATCCTCAATATATTCAGCGTAACCTTTTAAAACTGTAGCGCCAAGCATAGCGTTTTCATTATTTCCTTCTGAGATGTCGAGTATAACAGCTTCTTCTTCATTATTATTTTTTGAAGTTGTAGTTTTTTCTTCTATATAATTATTATTTTCTTCTATTTCAGAATTATTTAATGGTCTTTCAGGGACATTGTCATCTGGAATTGTGTATATAAAAATATTAGGAAGAGCATTTTCTCCGCCTGAAGTTGGAAGCATTTTTTTATTAATTGAAAATGCCGGAATTTGTATAACCATTAATGATAATAAAATTAATAAAAACTTCCTCATACAAATATTTTAAAACTTTATAAATCTTAGTCAAATTATGGAAAATTTATTCTTCAGAGTTTGTATCGAGATTATCTAATGCGTATTCACAGCATTGTTTTACAAGATTGTTTAAGGATACCCCTTTATTTTGTGCAACTTTGTATAATTGCTCTACCAGTTTTAATGGAAGTCTAAATGTTTTGTTTACCATTTCTTCTTTTTCAACTTTAAACATAATTCCAATATACAATAATTCACACTGATTTCTATACTCTTTAATTATATATATAATAAAGTGTATTTTACACTTGAAAAATAAGTGTAAATATGTAATAATAAATTTGGAGGTAGATATGAAATTGGGTTTTACTCTTGCTGAAGTGTTAATAACATTAGGAATAATAGGTATTGTATCTGCGATGACACTACCTACTGTAATAAATAATGCAAGGGATAGACAGTTTAAGTCAATGTTCAAAAAACAAGTGTCTGTTATTTCTCAAGCTATTCAAATGGTGTATGCAAAAGATGGTGCCTCTTATACAAAAGTAAATTGGAAAGATATGTCCAAATTTGTGTGTGAAGTTGGTATGTATATGAAAACTGTTGGTTCAGGTCTTAATTGTAGTGAAATTTTACAACTTGAAGAAACAGTTGATCCTAATACCAGTAGTATTTTTAGTAATCCTAATGTTGAGTGGCATCAAAGTACTAAATGGTATGATAAAACTGGCAAGCCAATGGGTACTAATGGAGCTTTTATGCGGTATACTTTTTATTTGCCTGATGGGGCTCTTATTAATTTTAACAGTGTAAATCAAATATTTATTGATGTAAATGGATTTAAGGCTCCAAATACTGTAGGAAGGGATATTTTTTATATAATGTTAAGAGATCAATCAATCACGACATCTTTTTTTGAAACGAATGGTAAAGTTAGTGTAAATGGATATGATTGTCCAAATAATTGTACAGAACTTACAAAAGAAAATTATGAAGAAGATTGTAAAAATGGAACCGGTTGGGGTTGTTCTCCTTTATATATTCTCGAATAATATTGAAAATAATTTTTTCTCATGTTATCCTTTTTATGCTGATTTATAAATAAGAAAGAAGGAAAAAATGACAGAAGTTAGAGTCAGAATTGCTCCGTCACCAAGCGGAAATTTGCACATCGGTACTGCAAGAACTGCATTATTCAACTATTTATTCGCTAAGAAAAATAACGGGAAATTTGTTTTAAGAATTGAAGATACTGATGCAGAACGTACAAGTCAGGCTTATATTGATAATATTTTTGACAGTTTAAAAGCTTTAGGTTTGAATTGGGATGAAGGTCCTGATGTAGGCGGTCCTTATGGCCCTTACACTCAATCAGAAAGATTTGATATTTATCCAAAATATGTACAAATGCTTTTAGACAAAGGTTTTGCTTATGAATGCTATTGTACTCCTGAAGAATTGGAAGAAGAAAAAAAAGAAGCTGCAGAAAATAAAAAACCTTATGTTTATACTAAAAAATGCTTAAATTTAACTGAAGAAGAAAAAGCAAAATTAAAAGCAGAAGGTAGAAAACCTGCTATCAGATTTAATATTGAAAAAGCTCAAAAAGCTTTCCATGAAACATCAATGTTGACTTTTGATGATATGGTAAAAGGCGAATTGCATGTAGATACAAATCTTTTAGGTGATTTCGTAATTATGAAATCTAACGGAACTCCTACTTACAATTTCGCAGTTGTAATCGATGATATGTTGATGAAAATTTCTCATGTAATCAGAGGAGAAGACCATATTTCAAATACATTCAAACAAATTTTGATATTTGAAGCATTAGGTGCAGAAGTTCCAAAATTCGGTCATTTAGGTATGATTTTGGCTCCAGATAGAAGTAAATTGTCAAAACGCCACGGTGCTACCGCAGTATCAGAATTCGTTGAAAAAGGGTATTTGACTGATGCTTTAATTAACTTTGTAGCATTATTAGGTTGGGCACCATCTGACGGTCAGGAAATTAAAACAGTTGATGAAATTGCTCAAGATTTCAGAATTAATGAAATTTCTTCTTCAAATTCAATTTTTGAATATGATAAATTGAATTGGATGAACAGTCATTATATAAAAATGCTTTCTATTCCGGAATTAAAAGAAAGATTAAAACCATATTTGACAAAATATAACTTGAATGAATTAACAGATGCTCAATATACTCGTATGGTAGAAATTACATATGAACCATTGACATTATTGTCAGATATTACAGATGCTGTTACATATTTCTTTGGTGAAGATGTAGAGTTTGATGAAAAAGCTAAAGAAACTCTATCTACCGAAGTATCTCAAGATGTTCTAAAAACATTTATGGAACAAGCTAAAGATTGGGAATGGACAGAAGAAAATCTTCACGAAAAATTGGAAGCATTCAGAGCATTTTATAAAGAAAAAGGTGTTAAACCAAAAGTTACAATGTGGGCTATCAGAGCTGCCGTAACTGGTAGAACTTGTGGTGCTGATATGACAGCAATCCTTGCAATTATCGGTAAAGATAAAACATTTAATCGTGTAAAAAATGCTATGAAACAAACAGTATAGTTTTTGATAAAAAACAATTAGTATAAAACGAGTTTGGCTAAAAAGTCAGACTCGTTTTTATTTTTTAATAAATATTAATAATCCCCAGATAATTTTTAAAGTTACTATGATTTCTGTCGTAAATATTTATATATATGTATTGTTTTCTTATAATTTGGGGATAAAGCTAATGGTTGATATTTACATTACTTCAGATGAGATAAAAAAATATATTTTTATGATTGTTTTGTTTAATGCAATTTTTCCGAAAGTGTTAGAACAAAGTGGAATGATGATTACAATTGAAGATGCAGAAGATTCTACAAATGTTCATAGAATGTGCTATGACAATTTTATTGCACGATATGATATGTATGGATTAAATCAAATAGCAGAATAAAATAAAATTAAATATCGGAGCGTTTTTTATCACTTTTTGTGATAATTAATTTCCCTGCTTCAATAGTATATTCAACTAAATCTGTTTCAGGGTTTACTTTTAGTAATTCAAGGATTGTTTTATTTACGGTAAGTGCCCAGCCGTTGCCGTTTCTCATTAGTTTTCTATACATTTTAGTTCCTTATACTTACATTGTACTTGACAATATAGTATTAGATGTAATATTATATTTCTAACCATATATTTAATGGTTAAATGTATAGTCTATGAGTTTCTTAACAATTTGTATGGAAGTATGAAAATTTTTGAGCGGACGCTCCACGTCTGCTCTTTTCATGTTAAAATTTTTTTATGGAAGAATTTACACATTATACGGTAATGAAAAATGAGGCTGTCGATGCGCTTCAGTGTAAGAATGGAAAGATTTATGTTGATTGCACATTAGGCGGTGGTGGTCATAGTGGATTAATTTTGAGCAGAATTCAACCTGATGGAAGATTAATCGCTTTTGATGTTGATGATGATGCTATTCGAGCTGCTTCTGAAAGATTAAAGGATTATCAAAATTTAACAATTGTAAAAGATTCTTATGTAAATATTAAAAAAGTTTTACATAATCTTGGTATTGAAAAAATTACAGGTGGAGTTCTTTTTGATCTTGGAGCATCATACCATCAATTTCATAAAGGAGAAAGAGGTTTTTCTTTTTCTAAGGAAGCTCCTCTGGATATGAGATTTAATCAAGAAGCTGATTTTTCAGCTTATGATGTTGTGAATTCATATAGTGAAGAAGATTTAGTGAGAATTTTTTCTGAGTATGGCGAGGAAAGATTTTCAAAAAGAATTGCAAAAAAAATTGTAGAACAAAGAAAGTTGAAAAAGCTTGAAACAACAATAGAGTTGGCTGATTTAATAGTGAATTGTACTCCTCATGTTAAGTCTACGATTCACCCTGCAACCCGCGTATTCCAAGCAATTCGCATAGAAGTTAATCAAGAGTTAACAAATGTAAAAAATACTCTGAATGATGTGTTGGATTTGTTGGACTTTGGTGCTATAATAAGTGTAATAAGTTTTCACTCTTTAGAGGATAGAATCGTGAAACACTTATTTAAATATCACTCGCAGAGGTGCCATTGTGATAAGTCTCAAATGATATGTCATTGTCCGCCTCCAATATTAGAACTGGTAAATAAAAAACCGATAATAGCGAGCGATGAGGAGATAAAAATAAATCCTTCTTCAAGAAGTGCCAAACTCAGAATAGCTAGATGTATCAGGCACTAGGGTGAGGTTAGAACCTGGGGTAGAAAATTGAATACAGCAAGAGTAAGAACATCAGAATTAGTAGTATCGGAAGAAAATTATTATAGTAAATCATATGTAAATAATCCGATAAGAGAAGACAATCAAGTAATTGAAGGTTATTTTCAAAAGGAGATTTCACAAAAAGCTATGGCTATCAGAAAAGTTAATAAAACATTATGTGGATTATTAGGTATTGCCGTAATTGTAGCTTTTATCGGTTATTATTTTGCGATGTCTAATGAACTTACTTTGAATAAACTTAGTCGTCAGATTACTACTTTGAATGATGAAAATGCTGAATTACAAAACCAGTTAGATCGTTTAAAATCATTTAACAATGTAGATAGCAAGATGATGCAGTATAACATGCTTCAAAAAGCTGCTAAAGTAATTGAAGTTCAAGCTGTTCATTCGACTGTTGCAGTTGATAAAAAGACAGAAAAAACTGCTTCTTTTAATTGGGCTATTGGTTATTAATTTATGGAAAATATAATACTCTATGCCATCCCGTTTATTTTATTTTTTGTCTTAGTTTCAATTCAGTTAATTTCAACAAAACCGAACGGCAGAGTTATTAAAAAATATGGAAAACCGATAAAATACTTTTCAAACAAAAAGTGCTTTAATACTGTTCCTATGCGAGGTACATCTGTTGGGATGTATATTTATTCTGATTTTATAATTCTATTAGATGGCGGAAAAGAATATTTTTTAGATAAAGAATTTAAAAATTTTAAATTGTATGGAAGTATTCTGATAAAAATATTTGAAATAGATATTGAAAATGGAAAAACGCTTCAAATCAACATAAATCAGAAGCAGGAGAATGTATTAAAAGAATTTTTTCGAATAGAAAATGAAAATCTATAACTAAAGAATGAATTATCCCATACTAAAGTATGAATTTTTGTAAAATTTATTAAAGTTTTTTCTGTATCGTGCCGTATATATATTTGAAGGCATGTATGTAAGGAAAATTTCATGAAAAACGAAGAGAATAAAAATGGTGTGTCCCTCTTTTCACAATCTGATTATTTGATAGGACAAGATCCTATTGAAGAAATTTTTGCGCTCAATTTAGGTGATTTTATTGCTGAAAATCTTATTTCAGAAGATTTGGCAAGAAAAATAGGTAATAGTGTAAAAGATAAAAAATCAGGTTTGATAAATCAATTAAAAGAATTGATTTCTATATATTCTTTACAAAATACTTTATGTGTTTTGAGTTTTGACAAATCAGAAGAGCAGGCTATTTATACATCTATTGCTCATTCTGTAAAACAAATGTTAGAAATTCAGGCATGTCATATTTATCTTGAAAAAAATAATGAATTAGATCTTGTAGGTACAACATCAAGTAGTATTGAAAAATTTCAAATAGATGAAAATACGCCGGCAGGTAGAGCATTTTTGGCTAAAGAATCTGTATTTGATAAAGATGTAACAGTTATTCCAATGCATTGTAATATAAAGTCTACTGGTGTAATTATCTTAGAAAATTCAGAACAAATTAATCGTGAGTATATTGATCTTGTAGAAAGTATTGCTATTCTATTTGCGACATCAATGACTTTACAACATACTATCGATGAAACTGACAAATTGATTGATGATGAAAATTCATCTGCTTCAGATTTGCAGCATATGAGAGCAGAACTTACAGCGTTAATCGGAGATCTATGTGATTATCAGCAAAGTTTTGTTGAAAATCTTGCAAATGCTGTGGATACAAAAGGCGGATATAAAGTTTCTCATTCTAAAAATACAGCAAAACTAGCAAGAAAACTGTGTAAACAATTAGGATTAAATGAAAAAACAACTGATTTGATATATTATGCAGGTCTATTGCAAAATATTGGTAAAATTGCGCTTCCGGAAAAAATCTTTGCTACAAATGGAAAATTATCTGCAGAAGAATTGCAAAAAATTCAGGAACACTCAAATATTGGAGTTCATTTATTAATGAATATCAATTTCTTGTCAGAAGTTGTCCCATATATAACTTATCAAAAGGAAAGATATGACGGAACAGGCTCTCCTGAAGGTTTGAAAGGTCAATCAATTCCGTTTGGTTCAAGAATTATTGCAGTAGCAGATGCTTATTCTGCAATGACATCTGATAGACCATATAGAAAAGCAATGCCGGTTGATAAAGCATTAGAAATAATGCAGTCTGAAGCCGGGACAAAATGGGATCCTGTAGTTATTAATGCATTAGCAGATGCTGTAAAATAATCAACCATTTTATATATTGAAAGAGCCGTCAAAAATAATTTGGCGGCTCTGTTGTATATAAATTATTTTATAATACTGAATGCAACAATGTTATGAATTCCAATATTTAGCCAATCGTATTTGAAACATACGTAATCATTGCAATCGCAATTATCTCCGTCGCAGGTACAATAGTCAGAAAGCCTGCAAACTAAAGCGTTTTCTAGTGTAATAAAGTCATCATGGCATTCTTCGCATTTGCCTTCAGGTAAAAAAAGTTCTCCATCAATTTTTAAATGACCTGTGAATATTGTGATTTTGTTAGTTCCGCTTTCTTCAATGATTTTTGCAATTGATTTAATTAGATGTTTTGTCATAATAAATCTCCTATGTAATAATTTTCAATTGCAGTATAGGAAAATTTATTATAAATATAATCAGTCAATGTAGCTAATTATAATTCTGTATTTTCTTAAAAATCTAATTTATCAAAGTTACAAAAAATAAAGAATTTTGTTTTTTTAATATGTTTGTGTTACAATATTTGCAAGGGAATTAGTCTAATTAAGGGGAGAATATAAATAATATGGCTGATGGAATTACAGAAGTAACTAATGAGAACAACGCACAGGCTCAGCCTGTAGAAAAGATTGAAGTTAATGAGCTTCCGGATAATGACGAAGCCATTGAAACTAAAACTTCCCAATCTTATGATGCAAGTAATATTAGGGTTTTAGAAGGGCTAGAAGCTGTAAGAATGAGACCTGGTATGTATATCGGTTCAACTTCTCAAAGAGGTCTTCACCATTGTATCTATGAGATTGTAGATAATTCAATTGATGAATCTCTAGCAGGTTTTTGTACAGATATTCATGTCACTGTAAATAAAGATAACAGTGTAACTGTTGAAGATAACGGCCGTGGAATTCCTGTTGATATTAAACCGGAAACTGGAAAATCAGCTTTGGAAATCGTTCATACTGTATTACATGCAGGTGGAAAATTTGGAGATGGCGGTTATAAGGTATCTGGAGGTCTTCACGGTGTTGGTGCATCTGTTGTAAACGCTTTGTCTGAAAAATATCGTGTAGAAGTTTCTCGTCAAGGTTTTGTATGGCGTCAGGAATATATGAGAGGTGAACCTCTTTCTCCTGTTGAAAAAGGTGAAGCTACAGATAAAACAGGTACAAAGACTACTTTTTGGCCTGATCCTGAAATCTTTACAGAAACTACAGAAATTGACTGTGATGTAATTGCAAACAGATTGCGTGAAATGGCGTTTTTAAACAAAGGTTTGAAAATTATTTTCACAAATGCACATACTGATACAACTGAAACTTTCCACTATGTAGGTGGTATTGGAAGCTATGTTGAATTTTTAAACCAGAACAGAAATGTATTGCATGATAAACCTATTTATATTGATAAAGTTGTAGATGGTATGCAAATTGAAGTAGCTATGCAATATACTGATGCATACAGTGAAAGTGTTTTATCATTCGCAAATAATATTAATACACATTCAGGCGGTACTCATTTAACAGGGTTCAGAAACTCTCTAACTCGTGTATTTAATGATTACGCAAGAAAAAATAATATTTTAAAAGATTCTGACCAAAACTTATCTGGTGAAGACGTAAGAGAAGGTTTGACAGCAATTGTAAGTGTTAAAATCCCGAACCCAGAATTTGAAGGTCAAACAAAAGAAAAATTAGGTAATGCTGAAGCAATGGGTGCTACTCAAGATGCAGTTCGTGATAAATTGCAAGAGTGGTTAGAATTCAATCCAAAAATAGCAAAAATTATTATTGAAAAAACATTGCAAGCTCAACGAGCTCGTGAAGCTGCAAGAAAAGCAAGAGAATTAACAAGAAGAAAATCTGTTTTGGAAAATTCTACATTACCTGGTAAACTTGCAGATTGTTCTAATAGAGAACCAGAAAAATGCGAAATCTATATCGTTGAGGGTGATTCTGCTGGTGGTTCTGCAAAACAAGGCAGAAACAGAATGTTCCAAGCTATTTTGCCTTTGAGAGGTAAAATCTTAAACGTTGAAAAAGCAAGACTTGATAAAATTTATGGTAATAACGAAATTCAATCAATGGTTCAGGCATTCGGTATAAATATTAGCCGAAATCCTGATGAAGTAGATTTGGAAAAACTTCGTTATCATAAAATTATTATCATGACCGATGCCGATGTTGACGGTGCTCACATCAGAACACTTCTTTTAACATTCTTCTTTAGATATGCAAGACCTTTGATTGGAAACGGTTATGTTTATATTGCTCAACCGCCTTTATTTAAGGTTACTCAAGGAAAAACTTCTGAATATCTATATGATGAACATGCATTGGATAAAATGCTTAAAGAACGTGGTATCAAAAATTTAAGCTTATCTGATAAAACTAAATCAAGAGTTAAAACTGGTGATGAATTATTAGAATTAATCAAAAATATGTCAGCATTTTATAATTCTTATAATAATCCTATTTTGAATTTGTATCCTGCTGTTGTATTAAGAGGATTAGTTCGTTCTAATATTGAACCTGAATATTTTGAAGATCAAGCTAAAATGAATGAAGTTGTTGAATACTTAAATCATTATTTACAAGATCACGCTAAGAATTATAATATTCAAGAGGCTGCAAATTATGTATGCTCATTGAAATATAATCCTGAAAATGCAAAATATGCTATTCAATTGAATTTCAATGAAGAAGAACATGTATTGATTACTCAAAATATCGTAAAAAGTTCAGAATATAAGAGATTAAAAGCTTCTTACCCATTAATCAGAGATTACTTGATTGAAGAAGAAGATACTTTAATTCTTGAGACTGATACTGAACAGTATGAAATAAATTCTTTTGAAAAACTTCAAAAATTTATTGACGATAGAGGGTCAAAAGGTTTGCAAATCCAACGTTTCAAAGGGTTAGGTGAAATGATGCCTCAACAATTATGGGAAACAACTATGGATCCTGCAACAAGAACTTTATTAAAAGTAAACGTAGAAGATGCAATGTTATGTGATCAATTGTTTGATATATTGATGGGCGATAAAGTTGATCCTAGAAGAAACTTTATTGAAGCTAACGCGGTATATGCTACAAATATTGATACATAGAGTGCAGTTTTTTAACAGTAACTTTAAGTATTGATGAATTTTTATATAAAAAGCCCTTTATGGGGCTTTTTATTTGAACAATTTTTTTGCTTGTTGTAATATTATTACATAAGTTATACGAAAGAGAGATTTAAAATGACAAAAAAAGAATTAATTTTTTTAGGGCCACCAGCTTGTGGTAAAGGTACACAAACAAACAAATTAGCAGAATATTTACATTTTCCACACATTGATACAGGCTCTCTTTTAAGAGCTGAAATCAAAGGTGAAACAGAAGCAGGGAAAGAGGCTAAGGCTTATATTGACAAAGGTCAATTAGTTCCTGTTGAATTAGTTACAAGAATTATCAAAAACAGATTATCTCAAGATGATTGCAAAAACGGCTATATTTTAGATGGCTTCCCAAGAAGCGTTGAACAAGCTGCAGAACTTGAAAAGATGAATGCTGAAATTGATAACGGTATTGATACTAAATTTATTGCAGTATACTTTGATATCGATACAAGTATTCTTGTTGAAAGAATTGTAAATCGCCGTTCTTGTCCTGTTTGTGGCGAAATTTATAATCTTGAATTTAAACCTCCAAAAGTTGCAGGTCATTGTGACAAAGATGGTGCTGAACTTACTCAACGTAAAGATGATACAAGAGAAGTTGCTCAATCAAGATTTGATACTTACAATAAAGAAACAGCTCCTTTGGTAGAATATTATACAAATAAAGGAGTTCTAAAATCTATCGATGCAAACGGATCAATTGATGAAGTTTGGGAAAGATTGTTACAAGTAATTAAATAAAAAAAGAAAGGTGCGATAGTTTATAAATTATAAAGAGGGACAATTAGTTTTAAATTCTAAAAGTCCCTCTGCATATAAATTATCGTAAAATAGAATTATGATTCATAAAAAGTCTCGTGATGAAATAAAAAGAATGCGTCATGCTGGGCATATCGTTGCTCTTGTTCATCAAAAAATGAGAGAAGTGATTGAACCTGGTATAAGTACAAAAGAATTAGATAGTATTGCTCATGATATTATTCGTAAAGAAAGAGCAATTCCTACATTTCTTGGCTATCATGGTTTTCCTGGATGTATTTGTGCATCAATTAATGAGCAGGTAGTACATGGGATTCCTAATGAAAATGTAAAAGTAAAAGAGGGTGATATCATAAGTATTGATGTCGGAGCTACTTATGCAGGAATGGTTGGTGATGGCGCTTGGACTTATCCTGTCGGAAAAGTCAGTGAAGAATGTCAAAGACTTTTAAAAACAACGGAAGAAGCTCTTTTTGCAGGTATTGCACAGATGAAAGCAGGAAATGTTTTAGATGATATATCTGGAGCCGTAGAAGCTGTAGCATTGAGAGAAAAATTAGGTATTGTTCGTCAATATGGCGGCCATGGTGTAGGTCATGAAATGCATGAAGATCCATTTTTATTTAACTATAAAGTTGGTGATAGAACTTTATTAAAATCAGGTTACGCAATAGCAATTGAGCCTATGTTGAATTTGGGCGGAGACGAAGTTGTTGTAGCTGATGATGAATGGACAGTTAGCACAAGTGATAATATGCCTTCAGCTCATTTTGAGCATACAGTGCTTGTGACAGATGATGAACCTTTAATAATTACGCAATTGCTGGCGTAAGGAGAATTATTTATGAATTATTATGTGGGCTTATCACTTGCTGCATCATCAGGTATGGACAGTGGGCTTGCAATTTTAGATGAAGAAAATAACTTAATTCTTGTGGATAAATTATACACAATGAATGATGTTATGTTCTTTTTCGACAATTATCCGTCATTAAAATACTCAAAAATTTGTGTATCTCTTGTATGGGATAGGACAATGCTTAACGGTAAATGGAGGATATTAGGTAAACCATATCAAATGGTTGCAACTAATCCTCTAATTCCGAATAGAGAAGGATGGACTCAAAGATATTCTACAAGAGGTTGTGAGTATTTTAAATCATTAATGGAAAAAGGTGTTGAAATTAATAGGTTTGAACTTTATTTAACAAGACAAAGCTTGCATTTGAATTCTTGTTATAAAGAAAGATCTCCTGCTGATTGTAAGTTTTTACAGCAAACTTTGAGAAATGAATGGCATATTGATTTGCCTTCGAATATGATGCCAATGTCACAATTAGAGGCAATTGTCGGTGCGATTTTGGCAAAGGAAAATGCTAAAAATCCTGAGAATATAAAAGTATTATCTCATTTTAGAGATGCGAATGTAATTGATGTAATAAATAATCCTAAAATGCTTGCAGTATAATTATTCTCTACTACTTAGCAGACCTAATGCAAGGCCAATTGCAGCACCTAAGCCTAAGCCCCAATAAAGTTTTGTCTTTTTAACACTTCTGAATGCTTCATTACAAGTATTTTCCATTAAGCTTGGCTGCTTTTTAAAGGTGTCAAAATTATTAGCAAAATTGTCTTTTAGATTTTTTACAGCTGTTTTGTCTGTAATTTTTTTATCAAGCTCAATGCATTTTTGAGTAATAGCACTTACATCTTCTGTTAATCCCATTTCTTGTAAAATCATTTTACTTTCAGTTGAGACAGCTTTTTTATCTACTTCTTTTGCTATTTTCGCAAGAGTTGCAATTTGTGATTGAGTTTGATTTTTAGTAATATCGAAAGCTCTTTGTATAAATATATCTTTAGAAACCGGTAAATAGTATGCATTCATACCAATAAGTGCTCCTGCCATTGTTGCTCCGATTTTTCTTTTACGAGCAGCAGAAGGATTCGGTTGATAATATGTCATTGAAGGTGTAATTTGTGTACTCATATGCGCGCCTTAAATTTTTATCTATTGTATTAATGTTTCTGAAAAATTTTTTTTGCTACTTAATATTGAAAATTAGGTAAAAATTTGTTATAATAAAAAAAAGATATTAAGAAAGGAGCTATATATGAAAAGATTTGAGAAAGTCGGGGGGGGGGCAATTTAGCAGCTCCATTTAAAGGTTTTACCCTTGCAGAGGTGTTAGTAACTTTAGGGATTATTGGTGTGGTGTCTGCAATGACAGTACCTACTCTTATGCAAAATCATCAGAGAAAAGCTTATGTAACCCAATTGCATAAAGTTTATAATATTGTGCAACAAGCAAGTGTTCAATATATGACAGATAGAAATGCTGTAAATTTGAGAGAGGCTGGATTGAATAGTGAAGATGCTGCTGCTAATTTTATAAAACAATATTTTAAAGTTGTGCAAGATTGCGGAACTGATCAAACTCCATGTTTTGCAGCAACAGCAGATTATAAAAAAATAGCAGGGGTTACAATTACAAAATGGTACGCAAAACGTCATTTTGTGTTAGCTGATGGAACAGCTATTGCAACATATTATACTGGTGGTAGAACTGCTGAAACTCATATATTAGAAGTATGGGTTGATACAAATGGACAAAAAGGTCCTAATATTGTTGGACGTGATTTGTTTGTTATGTATTTATATAATAATGGTATATTAGATGATATGGCAGCAAAAGGAGGAGCTGATGATGATACTGAAGTTAGTTCATCTGTACCTTTGTCAACAGATGCAAGAGAAAAACGTTTTAATAATTACTGTATCTCTAATAGTTCAACAAATTACCATGGTTGTTTTGGTAAAATCTTAAATGATAATTGGGAAATGACATATTAGAGATTTTTCAATTTTTCATTAATAATTTCTATTACGTTATTATGTATTTCTTCAATAGATTTAGTTGCATCAAGAACCTTAATTCTTTGAGGTTCTTGTTTGGCAAGTTCAAGATAGCCTTTGCGAACTCTGTTATGAAAATCTATTCCGGCACTTTCCATTCTGTCTTTTTCTTTACCGACTCGTTTCATAGATGTTTCTACATCAATGTCAAATACAAAAGTCAGGTCAGGTTTTTTCCCATTTGTTGCAATATCGTTTAATTTGTTAATCCTTTCGATATCAAGACCTCTACCGTAACCTTGATAAGCTACAGTAGAATCTATGTGTCTGTCGCAAAGCACAATTTTCCCTTGAGAAACTGCAGGGTTTACAATTATATCAATGTTTTGAGCTCTGTCTGCTAAAAATAGAAAAGATTCACATCTGTCAGATACTGGTCCATCATAATTTAATAAAATTTCTCTTACTTTTTCTCCGAGTCCTTTACCACCAGGTTCTCTTGTGAGCAATACATCTTTCCCGTTATTTTTTAAATATTCTGCCAATAGTTCCATTTGTGTGGTTTTCCCACATCCGTCAGCTCCCTCAAATGTTATAAATAATCCTTTTCCCATTTTTAACCTCTTTATTTAATTATATCAAAAAAATCGGATTTGTGTTTTGTTATATATTATGCTAAAATTCACCTAAGAGGAGAGATTATATGGATACTAAAATCACTAAACTTGATAATAATATAGAATTTGCTTATAAAAGAAATCCTGATACTCCAAGGGTTGCTTTCTATTTAAATTTTTCTTTGAATAAACCGTCACCTATGCCTGGAGTATATTCATTAATGGTAAGATTGTTTATGCAAGGTACTAAATCTCGTACAGCTCAACAGTTGTCTGAAGAATTAGATAAATATGCAATTGATTTTTCTGTTGAATTGAAATTGGATTATATTAAATTCAAATTTGTTTGTTTGAATGAAGATTTTGAAAAAGCACTTGAAATTTTTACAGATATTGTGAAAAATACAACTTTTGAAGAATTTGAAAAAGAACGTACAAAACTTCAAGGTGAAATAGTTGCAGAATTAGATTCTCCTCGTGCAAAAATCATTGATAGTTATTATAAAAATATTTATGAGGGGCATAATTATGGGTTTACAAATACTGTAATTCTTGAAAATTTACCTAACATAAAAAAAGATGATGTAATTAATGCGTATAATGAAATTGTTGCAAATAGCAAAAAAGTTTGTGCATTTGTAGGTGATTTAGATTTTGAGTACGTAGATAATCTCTTGCAAAAGCATTTAGGTGATATTAAAGAATCTACTGAAACATTGCCAGAATTACCTAGACCAATTCTTAAAGAAATGAAAAATGTAGAAGTTATTCAAGATGATTTAAACCAAGCACATATTTTAAAAGGTTGGACAGTATCTTCTGCAGATAGTGATGATTTCGCTGCTATTTCTTTATTGAATATTATTTTAGGAGCGAGTGGGCTATCTTCAAGATTATTCTTGGAATTGAGAGATAAAAAAGGCTTGGCATATGTTGTAAGAAGTGCTTATGATGTTGCAAGACTTTCTGCTAATTTTTCTATTTATATTGCTACAGAACCTAATAATATTGAAACTTCTTTAAAAGGTTTTGAGGAAGAAATTCAAAAGATAAAAACAGTTCTTGTAAGTGAAGAAGAATTAGAAAACGCAAAAAATAATATATTTGGGAAATGGGCTTTTATAAGTGAAACTAATTCTCAACAAGCGAATTGGCTTGCTCATTACGGAGTAATGGGATTTGGTTATGATTTCCATAAGAAAGCTGTTGAAAAAATAAAAAAAGTGACTCCACAAGATATTATAAATTGTGCGAATAAATATTTTAATGACACTTATGTATTAACTGTCTTAAAGCCGTAACCAAATTAGCCAATAGATATGCTCTTGAATATCATAAATAATATTCAAGAGGCATATGTGTGTTGAAAAATTTATATTTATTCCTGTTGATTTTAATATTATTTTTTTGCACCGGTTTTTCAAATCCCGTTGTAGATATTGCTTTATCTTATCAGCCAAACGTTGATAGGTTGGATAAGATGTTTAGAGAATATTTGCCTGTAAAAAAGGATGATATTATTTTTACTAAAGTGCCAAGAGGTTTAATTGTCAGTATCAATGAAGATTGCTTTTTTAACGAGGGAGAGGCTCGAATTAAAGAAAGTTCTTTATGCTTATTGGACACAATTGTTTTATTATTAAAACAATTGCCAAATTACTGTGTTGTTGAAAATCATACAGAGGAAAATAGTAATGATGATGAAAATTGGGAATTATCTTTAGAAAGATCTGATAATATTGTTGAATATATGATTACATATGGAGCGTTACCATCTTCACAGTTATTTGCATTGGGGTATGGTCAATATATGCCTTTTAGAGGTAATGTTGAACCTACTGAAGGTTTGGATAGTATTGATAAAGAAAGTCTTAAATATAGTTACAACAATAAGAAAATAAACAATCGTGTCGATTTTGTTATTCTTGAATATGAAGCTAAGCGATGATACTTTTTTGTAATCTTGTAGTTCTATTTTCACTGAGAATATTTTTCAATTTCATAATCGCTTGAGCGTGTAGTTGACATACTCGAGATTCAGACATATTAATTGTTTGTCCGATTTCTTTTAGAGTCATATTTTCTTGATAGTATAAGACCATTATAATTCTTTCTCTTTCAGGCAATCTTCTTAGTGCTTTTTCTAATTCTTGTTTAACATTTTGTTCTTCTGCCTGCTCTTGAGGATTTAATTTATTTGTATCTTGGATTGTATCAATGATTTCAACGCTGTCATCAGTGGAGCCTTTTTTGTCGTATAAAGATGTCATTGTTGTATCTTCTGATAGAATTTGTGTAACTTTTTCAGGATCCATGTCTAAGAAATTAGCAACTTCACTTGTGGTTGGCATACGACCAAGCTCTTGTTTAAGATGTTCTTGAGCATTTTTAATATCTTTTATTTTCTTTCTTACGCTTCTTGGTAAAAAGTCTTGAGATCGAATTCTATCTAATATTGATCCTCTTATTCTGATAAGTGCGTAAGTTTCAAATCTTGTATTCTTTTGAGGAGAATATCTTTCAATTGCATTTATAAGACCTTCTACACCGTAACCTGCGATATCTTCAATTGAAATTGTTGACGGTAATGTAATTTTTACTCTGCCTACAACATATCTGATTAGATAAATATATTGCACAATTAAAGTATCACGGGCGGTTTTGTTTGTTTTATCACTCAGATATTCTTGCCATAAATTTGCAAGTTCTTCCTCCGTAAGTCTTTTTATATTATTGTATGATGTAAAATCAAAACTTTGGCTCATTAAACTTCCCAAATATTGTTCAAATATCTTACATATCTATTCTATACAATATAAGTTTGTCTACATCATTTAAAAAGAGGAATTGTTTTTAAAATAGTAAAGTTTGTGGTGGAATTACCATGCTCTAATTTTGTTGTTTTGTTTGTTCTGTATCTTCGTCTTCTGATTTTTGTTCTGTTTTAACAATTTCTAGTTTAGTAATTCTTGCACCATCTACTTCTTTTACTACAAATATAAGATTATTTAATTCAACTTTATCATTAACTTCTGCAAGACGTCCTAGAAGTTTTACTACAAGTCCGCCAATTGTGTCGATATCGTCATCATCAATTTCTTTTTCATTAATTTGAAAGTATTCTGCAAATTCATCTAATCTCATCATTGCATTAGCTATGTATGTATTAGGAGCTACTTCTACTATATCTTCTTCTTGTTCTTCTTCTTCATCAAATTCATCTTGAACATCTCCGAAAATTTCTTCAATTACATCTTCCAATGTTACAAGACCTGAAGTGCCACCAAATTCATCAACTACAATTGCCATTTGTCCTTTGCGTTTTTTGAATTCTAAAACTAAGTTGTCCATTGTAATTGTTTCTGGAACTAGTAATACATCTCTTAAAATATTAGAAATAGGACAAGTTTGGTCTTTAATAGATAAAGAATATAAATCCTTAACGTGAACTAAACCTATTATATGATCGATGTCTTCGTCATATACAGGGTATCTGGTATATTGATTTTCTGCAGCTAATTTGTTTAATTCTTCCATAGACATGTCACTTGGTATACATACCATATCAGTTCTAGGAACCATAACTTGTTTAGCTGTTAAGTCAGAAAATTTGAATACGTTATGTAACATATCTTTTTCTGTTTCATTTAACACACCGCCGTCATAGCTTGCATTTACAAGCATATCTAATTCTTCTGTAGAATGTACTAATGATCCTTTATGTGAGTGTGGAATATTCATTAGTTTTAATACAAAATTCCCAAAACCGTTAAGTAACCAAATGAAAGGATTAAATATAAAAGTTAAAACTTGCATTGGACGAGCAACCCATAGAGCTGTTTTTTCTGTGTATTCCAGTGCAATTGATTTTGGAATTAGTTCGCCTAATACAACGTGGAAAAATGTAATCAATGCAAATGCTATTGATACAGACATTGTGTGAGTCGCAATGTTCTGGCTGATACCCGGTAAAAAGGCAAAAATTGGTTCAATGATATGAGCTAAAGTACCTTCTCCAACCCAACCTAGACCGATACTTGATATTGTGACTCCAAGTTGTACTGCTGCTATAAATTTATCTAAGTCTTTTAATGCTTCTAAAGCGATTGATGCATTGTAATTGCCTTCGTTTACTAATTGTTCAATTCTTGTTTTTCGAACTTTTACCATTGCAAATTCTGATGCAACGAAAAAACCGTTTGAAAATAACAAAAATGCTATTACAAACAAATTGAATATTGTATTACCCGAACCATCCATTATATATTTTTTCCTTCTTACTTCTGTTTTTAGTGTAATTATAATATTTTTTATAAAAAAATGCAATCTTATTCTTGTGATTTAGGCATTTCTACTTCTTTAAGTTCTGTATAAATCATTGGAGAAAAGCCTTTTGTTGTAGAAACTGTAATTATTTTATATACAGGAGGGGTATTTAGTAAAGTTGGAGATGTAATATGGTATACTCCATTTCTCATAACTTCATCGTTTATATGAATATGACCTGAAATAATAGAGATTACATTATCGTGTTTATCTAAAATATCTAAATATTTATCTTTTTGATAAACAGTATGAGTTGGTCTTTCTTTTGTCATAACAATAGGAAAGTGTTGAAAAATAATTACAGGATCGTTTTTGTATTTTTTTAATTGTTTATCTAACCAACTTAAGGTATTTTCTTTATAAAATCCGTTAGATCCCGGTATTACTTCTTTTGCCCCATCAAGGACAATGAAAACAAATCCATTTTGTTTGAAAACATAATTTGGCTTTTTATATTTATAAAAATAATTGTAATCTTTAATGATTTCTAAATAGTGAGCTTTAGATAATCCATTTTGTTTAAAAACATCATGATTTCCTATTACAATGTAGTATGGAACATTAAGTTTATTTATTATTTTTACAAAATCAGGAAGGTATTGCTCTTTAGGAGAGTCTAAATTGTCACCTGTAAAAACAACAAAAGAAATATCTTTTTCTTTGTTTATACTATTTACAGTTTCTTGTAAAACCTCTGTTCTGTATTCATTTTTTGCAATAAAATGAGAGTCTGTTACTTGGACAAACTTTATTACATTTGCGAATACTGTATTTTGTAATAATAATATAGAAAGTATAGTTAAAATTATATTTTTTTTCATTAGCACTTAGCCCTCTGGACAAATTATATCATAAATTATATTATATACAAAGGAGAAAATATGAGATTAGATAAGTTTTTAAAAGTTTCAAGATTAATAAAAAGAAGAACTGTTGCAAATGAAGTATCAGATATGGGCAGAGTGTATGTAAACGGAAATTCTGCAAAACCTTCAAAACAGATTAAAGAGGGTGATGAAATTAAAATAGAGTATGCAAATAGAACTGTCATTGCAAAAGTATTGAAAGTCCCTTCTAATAATGTAAGTGTTCAAGAAGCTCCTTCTTTGTATGAAATAATAGAATAATTATTTTGACTTTTCTCTAAAAATCATTAATTTCATGACACATCTAGTACAAATGGATGATTTTATACAAAATAATTGATTATATTTTGAAATTGTCCGATTGTATTAGAAAAAAGAGGTAGTCATGATAATTAACGGCGGAATCAGGTACTGTGAAAAAGGATTAACAACATCACTTCGAGCTATGCATGTTCAAAGTGAGTTAATCGGTATGTATAATGAAAATGTTACAGGGTTTGATAAAATCGGTTATCAAAGAAAAGACCCTGTAGTATCATCATTTACCGAATATATCGGGGTACATGGGCTTTCTCAAACAGTAGATGATAAAGTTGGTCGTATCGCGATGTCAGACAATCCTTTGGATTTAGCACTTGCAAAACAGGGGTATTTTCAAACTCAAAGTGCTGATGGAATAAAACTTACAAGAGATGGCAGATTCAAAATTGATAAAGAGGGCAACTTATTAACTCTTGATGATGCAAATGTCCTATCAAGCGCGGGTGTACCCATAAAGTTACATGTCGTACCTGAAAAAATTGAGGATATTAAAGTAAATTCAAAAGGGCTTGTGAGTGTATTCAATAAAAATACAAACAAGCTTGAAAATGTTGCATTTCTTGGAATTGTAGATGCGAATGGTGTTGTTGTAATGGATCCTCAAGTAAAACAAGGATACAATGAATATTCAAACGTATCTTTACAAAATGAATTTATTTCAATGATGCCAATTATCAGAAATTTTGAAGCCAATAGACAAATTTTCATGATACAAAACCAAAATTTGCAAAAAGTAATTTCACAATTAGGAACAACATCATAATAAAAGGTGAGGAATAAACTATGTATAGTATGCAAGGTATAGTAAGAAAAAGTGTAAATAACGTAACTACTCAATTTGAAAAATTGGGTTACGTTGCAAACAGTCTTGCGAATATGAATACAAAAGGTTATAAATCTGTTAGTTTTGAACAGATGCTTAATGAAGAAGGTTATTTGACAGGTGCTATTAGAACTGATTACAAACAAGGGTCTATTCAGATTACAAGTAATCCTTACGATGTTGCAATTAATGGTACCGGATTTATTCCTGTAGTATCTCCCGAGGGGGAAGTTGCTTATACTCGAGATGGGGCATTTAGACAAGGAAAAGACGGATATCTTGTAACAACTGATGGTTGGATTGTTGGAGAAGGTATTCAAATTCCGATGAATTGCTATAAATTTGAAATTAAATCTAACGGTGAAGTTTTTGCTTATGACGGTAAAAATACAAAACCTAAAAAATTAGGAACAATTCCATTAGTTAGATTCCCATCTCAAGAAAATTTAGAACAAGCAGGCATGAATAAATTAGTTCCAACAGAAGAATCAGGAGAACCTCAATTAGTTAAAGATCATGATTGTTTCTGTCAAAACAATTTAGAAAACTCAAACACAAATATTTATGCATCAACTTCAGATATGTTGCGTTTGAACGCATCATTACTTGCAAGTACTCGTATGATGAAAGTTGTAGATGATATGTACAACAAAGCAATTAATATCAGAGAGTAGTAGCATAATTAATTAGAAAATAAAAGAAAGGACAAAAATGTTCACATCACTCGATAATATGGGCAAAGTTACATTAATGATGGACTTGATAACGCAAAGACAAAGGGCGTTAGGCTCAAACCTTGCGAATATTGATACCCCTGGGTATGTTCGTCGTGACATAAATTTCGGTGATTATTTAGGGTCAATGAACAGTCCTTTAGAAACAAAATTGTCAGAAAAATTAGGGCCTTCAGGTGTAATAGAAGAGCGTCAATATGAAGAAATTGATCCTGCAAATGAGTTAATGGAATTACAACAAAATGCACTTCTTTATACGATGGCAACAAGAAGAATGTCTAATATAATTACTGAGATGAAAACAGTTATCAATGTCGGCAAATAGGAACGTAGCCGTTCTATCCGCCAAATGAAGCTAAAGAAGCTTTTTAAGACAAAACTAAATAAAAATAATCGTTAGAAAGGATAAAAACGGGAGCAAACGAGAGTGAGCGACTGATAAAAATATTTAGAATTAACGCATAACCGTTAGAAAGGGTATAAAAATGAGTATAATGGAATCAATGAATATTGGAGCAAATGCTTTAAAAGCACATGGCTTAAGGCTTGATATTCATGCGAAAAACGTAGCGAACGTTGATACTCCAAATTATGTAAGAAAAATCCCTGTTTTAAATGCGACTGAGGATATATCTTTTCATGGATTGATGAATTCGATGAAAGAAGATGTATTCGGAGTAGGAACTCTTCCTTATTTGCAAGGTGGTGTTGTATTCAACGGTTGTGTTGAAGACCCGACTTTAGGTGATAAAATTTATCGTCCCGGACACCCTGATGCTGATGCAAACGGTTATATTAGAGCTTCAAATGTAAATCCTGCTGTAGATATGGCCGATGCTATTTTGGCTCAAAGAGCATATGAAGCTAACTTAGCTCTTATTAATATTACAAAATCAATGGCTCAAAAAGCAACAGAAATCGGTAGATAATATTTTATGTTATAATCAATTTATGACAAAGTTATCTATTATTATTCCGGTTTATAATGTTGAAAAATATATTCCACAATGTTTGGATAGTATTTTAAATCAGTCGTTTAAAGATTTAGAGGTTATATGCGTAAACGATGGATCTTCTGATGACTCTTTATCTGTTTTGCAAAGTTATAAGGCAAAAGATGACCGTGTTTTAATTATCGATAAAAAAAATGAAGGTTCAGGTGTCGCAAGAAATACAGCACTAGCTATTGCAAAAGGTGATTATGTTTATTTTGTTGATGGAGATGATTGGTTAGAAGATGACGCTTTAGAGAAAATTGTAGTTAGAGCAGATGAATTAAATACTGATATATTAATCTTTAGCGGGCTTTCATATTACAACGGTAAAGGGCAAAATGGGGCTTACAGTAAAAATAAATTGCCTCAAAAATATTTTGATAAAGTCTTTTCTTCTAACGAAATAAAAAAAGATATTTTTAAATTTCCATCTACAGCTTGGACAAAATTGTATAAAAGAGATTTTTTGATAAGAAATAATATAAAATTCCAAAATATAAAAGTAGGACAAGATCAGCTTCCGTTTTTCCATTCAATGATAAAAGCAGAAAGAATTGCAATTTTGCCTGAAAATTTATATTGTTATAGAAAAAATAGAAAAGGTGCTGTGACATCAGTTAAAAAGAAAAAGAATTTTTCACCGATATATGTTTTCTATGGAATAGAAGAAATGCTGAAATCAGAAAATCTGTTAGATGATTACAAAACTATTTTTGTAAATAGATATTTTTCAAAAGCAACATCTTGGCTCGGTAAATTCCAAGACGATTTGAAACATGAGTATTTTCTTGAATATACAAAACTTTTAGACCATGTAAAAACAGAATATTCATTTGGTTGGTGGACTAAATTTAATCCGAAAGGAAATGACGGTTATTGGAATTTAAAAATCAAACAATTTATTGCAAAGATATAATTAAAGAAATATCCAACTCAAGAATATTACAATATGAGAAATCTTTTAGGGGTGAAATGTTAAGATTATTTACGTTGAATATTTAAAATCAGGCAATTTAAAATAAAAAAAATACTTTATTGCATTATAGGGGTTTTAAAAAGAAATTAAGGAAATTTTATGGGTTTAGAAAAACTTGGAATGAGTTTAGCACAAAAAACTTCAGCTTGGTTAAAAGCATGTGGGAAAAACAGTGTTTTGCAAACTAAACCAATTAAAACAACAGAGATACAAGGTGTCAAATATAAACCTGAACTAAAAACAGATACATTTGTAAAAAAAGTTGACTCTTGGATGGAAAAACCCCCTGAGGGTTATTCCACACCGTATTGTATGAGAGGTGAAACTATGGTAAATGACCATCATAATTTTCACAGTTATAATAGATTTTGTAATTCTACGTTTGAAGAACGAATTAAACACCTAGAATACTTAAAAAATAAAAATTACAATAGATATAAAGAGCGAATTCAAGAAGAAATGGAGGAATTTGATTATCAAACTGAATTGTTGTTAAAAGATAATGCTTCTTTTACAAAACTAACTCCTCAGCCAAGAGATTGTGTTGCTTATAGAGGTGTAAACCGACGAATAGGAGCACCAAGACAAGATTATGATGTTATAAATTCAGCAAATGTTGGAGATATTATAATTCCAACAAGAGGATTTGCTTATGCTGCACATTATAAATTGGGTGCTAAGCAATATATGGGTAGCGCATATAATATTGAAGGACAGAAAGTACTTGATCCTATGTTGATAGAATATAGAATACCTAAAGGTTCACAAATATCTTCAAATATGGAACACGGTGGCGAGGTTGTTTTTCCAGCATTGTCTAAGTTCAAATTGATTTCAAGAGAAGATAGGTTAATAGAACAACTCGATTACCATACAGGAACAGTAATCGGTTCAGAGTCTTACAAACGTGTTATTCTGGAATATATCCCCGAAATACCTTTATTGACTAACATAAATAAGTTCAGAGGTTAAGCATTTAGGCAAACATAAAAAAATAATTTTGTGCTAGCCTTTTTTATGGTGTCGACGGGGGGACTTGAACCCCCACAGCTCTCGCCACATGCACCTCAAGCATGCGTGTCTACCATTCCACCACATCGACACAAACCTTGATTTAATTTTCACAGAACAGTTAAATCATTTGCTTTGGATGAGCTTCGCACCTTCTCCTCTAATGTGACATTTAGTCACATTTTCGTCGGCAGAGTACCATATCGACATAAACCTTGATTGAATTTTCACTGAACAGTTAAATCATATGCTTTGGATGAGTTTTGCACCTTTTTCTCCAATATGCCATTTAGTCATATTCCCTTCGGTATAACACCACATCAACATAAGCCTTGATTTAATTTTCAATTTGTATAATCATACTATCATAAATAACTCGGATTGCAAAGGTGTTTTTATGGATAAGAATGATTTAATTAAGCGTTGTTTGAAATTTCAAGATGCTGTAGAAACTTATCCTTTCAAAGATAAGACTTACGATGAGTATGCTGTTTTAAGACATAAAACTAATGGCAAATGGTTTGGGTTAGTTTTTTATTTGGATAATCGTTTATGTATTAATTTAAAATGTAACCCTGTTGATTCAGCTATTTTAAGAGATGAATATAAATTTATTACACCTGCTTGGCATATGAATAAAACTCATTGGATTATGGTTGAAGTGAATAAATCGCCTAAGGATTTACTAGATGCGTTGATTAAAGAAAGTTTTGAATTGACCGCAAATAAGCGAAAATCCAAATAATTCTCATCTCATCTGGTATTCTTGAAATCAGTTTTTTACATGCAATAATATTGGTATGTTAGATACAATTACCGTAAAGGGAGCTAAAGAGCATAATTTAAAAGATGTTTCGCTGGAATTGCCGAAAAATGAATTAATCGTTTTTACGGGAGTTTCTGGGTCTGGAAAATCTTCGCTTGCTTTTGATACGATTTTTGCTGAAGGTCAAAGGCGTTACATTGAAAGTTTGTCTACTTATGCTAGACAATTTTTAGGACAAATGGATAAACCAAATGTAGATTATATTGACGGGCTTTCTCCTGCAATTTCTATTGACCAAAAGTCTACCAGTAACAACCCTCGATCCACAGTTGGAACGGTTACTGAAATTTATGATTATTTAAGACTTTTATATGCTCGTGTCGGAACTCCTTATTGTCCTGTATGCGGGGAAAAGATTAAACCCCAAACTATTGATGAAATTGTATCTAGTATAATGAAATTGGGTGAAGGTACTAAAATTCAAATTCTAGCACCGATTGCAAGAGGTAAAAAAGGTGAGTTTTCATCAACATTTGAAGAACTAAGACAAGAGGGCTTTGTTCGTGTAAAAGTTGATGGTGAAATTTTTAACCTTGATGAGAATGAAATATCTTTAGCAAAGACTAAAAAACATGATATTTCAGTAGTTGTAGATAGAATTGTAGTAAAAGAATCTGCACAATCAAGAATTGCAGATAGTGTTCAAATTGCGTTAAAAAAAGCTGATGGAATTGCAGTTGTAGACGTAATCGGTGATAAAGAAATTATATATAGTGAAAAATTAGCTTGCCCTAAGTGTAACTTGAGTTTTGAAGAACTAGCTCCGAGAATATTTTCTTTTAACGCTCCTTACGGTGCTTGCGAAAGATGTTCAGGGCTTGGTGCTGATTTTGTAATTGATCCGAATTTAATTGTCCCTGACAGAAAAAAATCACTTAAAGACGGTGCAATTTACCCTTGGTCAAAGACTTCTACATCTTATTATGAAGATGTTTTGAAATCAGTTTGTCATCATTTTAATATTGATATGGATAAGCCATTTGAGGAATTGTCTGAAAAAGAGCAAAAAACAATTCTTTATGGTAGTGATGATATTGTAAAATTTACCGTGATGCGTTTTGGAACACATCGTTATGAAACAAAATATAGAAAATTTGACGGTGTAATTCCGTTTTTGGAAAAACGATATAATGAGTCTAACGGTGAATATTGGCGAGAAGAAATTGAAAAATATATGACAACTACTCCTTGTCCGGCATGTCATGGTGCAAGACTTAAACCTTTCCCGCTTGCTGTAAGGATTAAAGATAAAAATATTTATGAATTTACATTGATGCCGATTGATGAGGCGCTAGATTTTGTGTCTGATTTATATTTGGAATTGAATGAATTCCAAATGCATATCGCAAAACAAATTTTAGATGAAATAAGAGCTCGTTTAAGATTTTTGAAAGATGTTGGACTAAGTTATCTTGACTTAGCTCGTCGTGCAGGAACATTATCTGGAGGAGAAGCTCAGCGAATAAGATTAGCAACCCAAATAGGCAGTGGCCTTTCAGGTGTTTTGTATGTACTTGATGAACCATCAATTGGTCTGCATCAAAGAGATAATGATAGGTTGACTAAAACACTTATAAAATTGCGAAATCTTGGAAATACATTAATTGTAGTTGAGCATGATGAAGATACAATAAGAAACGCTGACTATATTGTAGATATCGGGCCTAAGGCAGGCGTGAATGGTGGAAAAGTTATAGGCTGCGGATCTGTCCAAGATATTATAAATGCAAAAGGCTCAATTACAGGAAAATATTTGAGCGGAGAAAAATTTATCCCAATTCCTGAAAAAGTTAGAGAAGGTAACGGGAATTTCCTACACGTTAAAAATGCTCATATTAATAATTTAAAAAATATTGATGTAGATATCCCGCTAGGCAAAATTGTATGTCTTACAGGGGTCTCAGGTTCTGGAAAATCTTCTTTAATGCAGGATTTGATATATGAATATGCAGTGCATAAGTTAAGAGGTAACAAGCCAAAACCTCAAGGTGTAGATGAAATTACTGGATTTGAAAATATTGATAAAATTATTGCAATAGACCAATCTCCTATTGGTAGAACTCCAAGATCAAATCCAGCAACTTATACGGATTTATTCACACATATTAGAGATTTATATTCAAAAACAAATGAAGCAAAACTTCGAGGTTATAAGCCCGGCAGGTTTAGTTTTAATGTAAAAGGCGGAAGATGTGAGGCTTGCAAAGGTGATGGTGTAATAAAAATCGAGATGAATTTCTTATCTGATGTATATGTCAAATGTGATGTATGTAAGGGCAAACGCTATAATCGAGAAACTTTAGAAGTGAAATATAAAGGGAAAACAATTTCTGATGTCCTTGATATGAGCGTGAAAGAAGCTCTTGAATTTTTTGATAGTATTCCGTCTATTAAAAATAAACTTCAAACATTGAATGATGTCGGGCTTGATTATATGAAACTTGGTCAAAGTGCGACAACTCTTTCTGGAGGTGAAGCTCAAAGAATTAAGCTTGCTGCAGAGCTAAATAAACGTTCTACCGGTAAAACTCTTTACTTGCTTGATGAACCGTCAGTAGGGCTTCATTGGTATGATTTAGATAAACTTATAAAAATCTTGCAACAACTTGCTGATCAGGGAAATACAATTTTAGTTATTGAGCATAATCTAGATTTTATTAAAGTTGCAGATCATATAATTGATTTAGGCCCTGAAGGTGGTATTGGCGGTGGTGAAGTGATTGCACAAGGTACACCTTTAGAAGTCTCTAAATGCAAAAAGTCATATACAGGTCAATATTTAAAACCTATTCTGGAAAATTCTGCAAAATAAAAAATAACAAATAATAAAGAAAGTTGGTTAAAAATGCGTAAAATATTTTTATATACTATATTGATTTTATGTATGATTACTCAGCCTGTTTGGGCGAAAGCAATTGCTGTTCAAGCATTAGATGATTTTTCTACAGAAAATCCTTCTTCCACTATGCGTATAAAAGTTCTTGAAGATGTTGTGATAAATGAGGAAACAATTCTTGATTCTGGTTGTGTTGTAGAGGGTAAAATAGTTGATGTTGTAAGTCCTAAAAGATTAAAAAGAAATGCTTCTTTTACTTTTGTTCCATTGAATTATACAGATTTGAACGGAAAGACATATGATGTAAAAGGTTATTATCCGGCTAAGTACACAACAAAATTAAATAAAGGAGAATTAGCCAAAACTGCAGCTCTTGGAGTCGGTAGCTTTTTTGTAAAAGGTCTTTCTTTAGGGTACAGTGCAATTGAAGGTGCTGTTAAAAATGAAAAGGATAATCGTTTTAAGTCAAGTGTAAATTCTGTATATGAAGATTCCCCATTTTCATATGTTGAAAAGGGTGGCGAAATTGTAATTCAGAAAGAGCAAAATTTCTTTCTTAATTTTAAAGTAAAAGATGATGTTGAAAATGAAGAAAATTTGCCAAATTATAATTATGTAGAACTTGATTCTAAAACCGAAAATTAACTTATATAACCTATATATAAGGGAATTGACGGAATTTTAAAAGTATGTTATTATCCTCTTATAACAAATGGAGATATATTAATGAAAAAGATATTATTTGGAATTGCATTATTAATGGGTTTGACAACAGTACCTGCATTGGCTAAAACTGCACCTGTACAAACTTTGCAAGATTTTTCTATTGCAAAACCTTCTCAGACTTTGCTTGTTAAAGTTTTATCCAATATTCAATTAAATAAAGATATAATGTTGCATGAAGGTTATTATGTTCTTGGTCAAATAATGGATGTTTCTAATTCTACATTTGTTTTTATGCCTATTAAATACCAAAATTTTCATAATGAAGTTTATGATATAAAAGGTAATTATCCTGCTAAATTTGTGGAAATGATTGATTCTTCTAGCAGAACCCCTGCTCAAGGTTTAATACCTAAAGATTCAAAATTTTTACTAGATTTTGTAATGGTTGAAGAAGCTCCAAATAATGAAATTGGTGCAAAATATCAAAATGTTCAAACTCCGGAAAGTGGAATTTCTTCTTTAGTTAATAAGTCAGATCCGGTTATTTATGACGGTTCTATTCCTCAAACAATGAAAGATTTTCCAGGAATAAAGTTGAATTCTTTTGATAATGGTAGTAACTTTAATATTCCCAGAAAATTAATTATTCCGGTTGAAAAAAAAGATAATAATATAAATTCATTAAAACAATAATTTATAATTTATTATTGAAAGGGCTTTATGTTTAGAATAAAAAAAAGCTTTGTTTTAATTGCAATTATTATAATTTTTATTCTTTTAACTTTGTGTGTCCAAACAATTCCTAAAATGCAGTATTATTCCAAGATGCGGCAAAGTAATCTAGTAGAATTGGAGGCTTTGGTAAAAGAATATCCCAATTATCCGGAAGCATATATATTATTAGGAGAAAAATATGGGAAATCTATTCCAGAAAAGGCTGCATTTAATTATAAAAAAGCTGTAGAGATTGTAAACAACAAGAAATTTGAAGCAGCTATGGATGAATATATCGCTGCAGCTTATTTGAAAAATGGAAATGTAGTTGAAGCTGTTGAATATTATTCAAATCCAATTCTTATAAAGAATAATTTAACAACAAATATTTTATTGGCAAATATTTTACAGACAATTGGCAGGTATGATGAAGCAATATATGTTTTAGATTCTTTTGAAAAAAATGATTTTTGGTCGTTAGCTAGTGCAGAGCCTGATATGTTTTCTCGTATGCGTTTGGAGTTTTGGTATAATATTTTATCATCATTTGATGATGGATCATATGCAAAAAATATGATTTTACATGCTAAAGCTATTGTCTATTATGAAAAAGGGGATTATGAGAATGCTTTATATTGTTTGAATGAATTATTAAAAAATTCAAATAATATCCCTGTTTCTTTATTTTTAAGAATATATACCGCAATGGGAGATTTGAAAAATGCAGAGAAATATTATAAAATTTTGAATAAATATGAAAGATCTCAAAATTTTATGGATAACTATTCCAAAGCTTTATATTATATGGCTCTAAAAGATTATAAAAAATCAGAAAATATTTTTAGAGACATGAGTAATATTTCTAATAAAGATCTAGATTCTGACAGGATATCAAAAGCATTATATGGTTTTTATGGTTTAGGAGCTTTAAACATAGAAAAAGGTAATTATAAGGAAGCAACAAAATATTTTCAAAAAGTTTTAGAGTATAGACCATATTACTATAATGCTGTTGTTAAATTAGCTGAGTGTTATAAAAAGACAAATGATTTAAAAAATTATAACAAGTATAATTTGAAAATTAAAGCATTATTAACATATTGAAAAAGACCGATAAATATTTATCGGTCTTTTTTATATTTTATATTAAGAAATTAAAGTAATTAACCTTTAATTTGACTCATAACTTCATCAGCAAAGTTTTCTTGGCGTTTTTCTAAGCCTTCTCCAAGCATATATCTAGTGAATGCTTTAACTGTTAATTTACCTTCAATTAATTGTCCTACAGTTACGTCAGGATTTTTAATGAATGGTTGTTCTAATAATACTTTGCTTGATAAAAGTTTATTTACACGGCCTTCAACAATTTTAGCTCTGATTTGTTCAGGTTTCTTTTGAAGGTCTTCTTTTCCCATTTCAATTTCTGTTTCATGGTCAATTACAGATTGAGGGATTTCATCTCTTGAAATAAATTCAGGAGCTGATGAAGCGATATGTAAACAAATGTCGTTCATCAATTCTTCATCTTTTTTATCTGTTTGGATTAATACACCGATTTTGCCGTTGTGAATATAAGAAGCTGTATTGCCTTCATAACGAACAAATCTTCTGAAAGTGATTTTTTCACCGATAGATGCGATCTTTTCTTTAATTACTTCAGAAATAACTTTACCGCATTTTTCGCAAGTAGAAGCTAATAGAGCATCATTGTCTGCAGGGTTTGTTTTTGCAACAACTTCTGCTAAACCATTTGTTAATTCTTTGAATTCTTCATTTTTTGCAACGAAGTCTGTTTCGCAGTTAACTTCAACCATAGCTCCGCAATCAGCTTGGATAGAAGAAGCTACTAAACCTTCAGCAGCGATTCTTCCCATTTTTTTATCAGCAGAAGCAATACCTTTTTGGCGAAGAACTTCCATTGCTTTTTCCATATCTCCGTCAGTTTCAACAAGTGCTTTTTTAGCATCCATCATACCTGCACCTGTTTTGTCACGGAGTTCTTTTACCATTTGAGCTGTAATGTTCATTATAATTTCTCTCCTTTTTTATAGTGAAAGAGAGAATGGGCGGTATATTCCCACTCTCTTTCATTAAAGTTGTAATTATTCTGCAACTGTTTCTGCAGCTTCTGCTGTAACGCCTGCATCTTCTGGTTTAATGCTTTCTAATTTTTTAGCGTTAGCATTAGCTTCTCTTAATTGTTTTCCTTCTAAAATAGCATCAGCTAATTTTGAAGTGATTAATTTAATAGATCTGATTGCATCATCATTACCAGGGATAATGTAGTTGATGCCATCTGGATCAGCGTTTGTATCAGCTAAACAAATAACAGGAATGTTAAGTTTGTTAGCTTCTTGAATAGCAATATCTTCTTTTTTCTGATCTACGATGAAGATTAAATCAGGTAATCCTCTCATATCTTTGATACCGCCTAAAGTTTTGCTTAATTTACCTAATTCTCTGTTTAATTTAGCAATTTCTTTTTTAGGTAATTTTTCAGCGTGACCAGAGTTCATGAAATCTTCTAATTCTCTTAATTTGTTTACACGACCTCTGATAGTTTCGAAGTTAGTAAGCATACCGCCTAACCATCTTCTGTTGATATAATAAGCTCCAGATCTAACAGCTTCTTCTGCAACTACTTCTGCAGCTTGTTTTTTTGTTCCAACGAATAAGATATTTTTATTTTTAGCAGCGAAATCTCTAACAACAGCATATGCTTCATCAAGCAAGTCTGTAGTTTTACGCAAATCTAAAACGTAAATACCATTTCTTGCACCGTAAATATACGGTTTCATTTTAGGGTTCCATCTTTGAGTTTGGTGTCCGAAGTGAACGCCTGCTTCTAAAAGTTCAATCATAGATGCTACTGGCATCGGTTTTCTCCTTTTGTTTTAACTTATTGTACTACGGGCTATACTGTCTCATTTTTATATTCATAAAAACTAGGGCAAAACCTATCAGACTAGTGTAACCAATTATATGATAATACAAACATGCCTTTATGCAAATTTATTATTGCGTTTTATTACATAAAAAAAACGGACTTTCTATTGAATAGATTGTCCGGTATTTCATTTTCTGAAACAAAAAGGATTTACATTAACTTATATTGTGTTTTTAAAATCTAGTATTCAATGCCTTGTCTTGCCATAACACCTGTATCAAAGTAATGTTTGATAGGTTTCATTTCTGTAACAAGATGAGCCATTGCTTTTAATTCTGGGTGCGCATAACGTCCAGTTAATACAATTTCAAGGTTCTCAGGTTTGTTAAGAAGTGCTTCTTTTACATCTGATACCTTAATCATATTCATTGCTGTGCAAATGTTAATTTCATCTAAAATGATTAATTGGTATTTCCCTGAATTAATAGCTTCTTTAGCAAATTCCCAACCTTTTTTAGCTTCTTTAAAATCTTCCATACAAACGTTATGAGAATAACAAACTCTATCCATTCCGAATTGTACTACATCTAAGTTAGGGAGAAATTTTGAAGAAGAAACAATTTCACCATAAGATGTAGCACTATCGCCTTTTGTGAATTGAATAATAAGTACCTTCCAGCCGTGTCCTAATGCTCTTAGAGCTAATCCTAGAGATGCTGTAGTCTTTCCTTTTCCATCTCCTGTGTAAATTTGAATATAACCATGTTCTAACACGACTCACTACCTCCAAATAAAACTGATAAGTTCCTCTATCCTTATTTTAACGAATTTTTCTCACTATTTAATCGTTCTAAAGTTGGATAAATATATCGAGCAGAAGATGGATAAATGTATCTATCCCCGCTCCCAAGATTTGTATATTCATCATAGAACTTAATTAAAAAAAATAAATAACTTTAAGTGTTTCCATGCCAATCTTTTTACAATTAATTTTTTCTAAAATCCATTAACTGACAGTTTGACTATTTTTTAGGATTTTTTATTTTAATTTAAAAAATTTACATAATTTTTGTAAAGTATTTGTTAAAAAAGCTTGCATATTTTGAATAAAGTCTTGCTTCCTGGATTCATGGCTTTTTTTAATTATTAATATTGTTAATATATTAACTGATTTTTTTAATAAAAATACGGGTATAATAAAATAAGGTCGATAAAATATGTTAACTTATGTAACAAAAAAACATATTACTGAAATTCAGTGATTTTTAAAGCGTTTACATGTTTAAGAGTATAAAAAAGAGAAGAGCATATGAGTGTAAACAAACCAGGATTACCAAAACTGAATATGCAACAAAAAACTTTAGGCAGTGCATCTTTTAAAACAAGCACTGCTACTAAGCTTGCTTCTTCTACTCGTACTGGTTATGGAATTATGGCTCAACGTACGAAGGTTGGTACTGGTGCTATATTTAATGTGAAAACGTATAATAGCGATTCTATAAGTGCTCAAAGACATGCTTTAAATGATAATAGGACAGTTATTAAAAATAATAATATTGTCGGGATGCCTGTAATGCATAATTGTTCTGGCAATAATGCGATGAATAAATATGCTGCAGCTCTTGCTGTTACTGGAATGTTGGCGCAAACATTAGGTCAATTAGGAAGTCTTACTTCAACTTCTAATGTAAAATCAAGCAGTGTAAAAAACAATGGAACAGAAAATGTGAATAATTCATCTAAAGAATTGATGTCTTTAGATTCTATGAAAAACGCAAATGATTCAACAACTTTAAGAGCAGCAATAGAAACAGCTGAGGCAGATAAAGCTTCTATGCAGTCTGAATTGACTACATTGGAAGGCAAACTTCCGTCTATGAAAGAGGCATCTGAAGCTGCTAAAAAACAATTACAAGAATTAGAGCCAAAAGTTGATGCAAAAGAAAAAGAAGTTAAACAAAAAGAAAATACTGTATCTGATAAAGAATCAGCGTTAAGTGCTGCAGAAAAAGATAAAAATTCTAAGTTAGAAGTAGCAAAAAATATGGAAGCTGCTGTAGGTGAAGCTGCTACAAATTATACAAAAGCATCTGAAGCATTAGTTAATGCTGAAGCTACTTTAGCAAGTACACCTGAAACAATAATTGGTCCTGATGGAACAGAAATTCCAAACGAGCCAGCTTATTCAAATGCTAAGCAGGCTGTAGAAATTGCTGAACAGCAAAAAGAAGAAGCACAAACTAAATTAGATGAAGCAAAAGCAAATCATGAAAAAGCAGTAGAAAACTATGAAAAATCTATAACTGCATATGAAAATGCTGCAAAAGATGTTCAGAATGCAAAAGATGAATTAAAAGCTGCAACCACTGATTTAGAGAATGCTCAAAAAGAATTGAATGAATTGAAAAAGCAGGAATCTGATGCAAATGGTAAGGTTAAAGCATATGAAGATGCATTGGATAAGCAAAAGCAATTAACAAAAAATATTGGAAAATATGATAGTGAGATAACAGAGCAAAAGGCTAGATTAACAGAATTAGAACAAAAAGAAGAAAAAGAATTAGCGGATACTAACAATGAGATGAATTCTTTAGCAGGAAAAATAGATACAAGAAATGGCAAAATAGATACTAAAGATGGTTTGAATTTTATTGAAAAATTCCGTATGAAAAAGAATGAAAAGAATTCAGAAAAATACAATGATTTAACAAATACAAGAGATGATTTACAAACACGAGTTAATTATACAAAATTAAGCAAAATGGTTCCAACATATACATTTAATGGAACAGAATTTAGGCAAGCAGAATTTGGCGGAGGCACATTGTATATGGTTGGTGCTAAAAAAGTTTCTGCAGAAGAGTATCAAGCCTTAGTTAAAGCGGCATTACAGGAAAATGAATAGAAAATATTTATAATTACTTTACAATAACTTTACTTTTAAATTTGTATAATTTATAATAATCGCATAGACAGTATTGTCATTCAAAAAAGAACGGGATTTCCCGTTCTTTTTTATCTAATAGGGCTAAAAGAAAGGGTAAGGTTTATTTTATGAAACAGGAAATTAACAGACATGATGTCTTGGAAAAAATTACACCGTTGATCGAAAATACAGCCATGCGTTTCGGTTATATTCCTATTGAAATAGAATTTGTAAAAGAAAATCATAGATGGTTTTTAAGAATTTATTTATATTCTAAAGATAAAGAAGTTACATTAGATGATTGTGAAAATGTAACAAGAAGCTTGTCTGATTTTCTTGATGAATTAATACCTGTAAAATATTATTTAGAAGTTTCTTCACCAGGATTGGAAAGAAAGTTTAAATCAGAAAAAGAATTTATAATTTTCAATGGAAGAAGAATTAGTTTAAAGCTTAAAGAACCTTTAGAAGGGGAATCTGAAAAAATTTTCAAAGGTGAAATCCTAGATTATGATGAAAATGAGGGTTTAAAGTTTTTTAGATTTGATGATGGAAAAGAGTTACAAATTCCAAAATCTAATATTCAATCAGCTAAATTATATATTGATTAATTATAAAAAATTAAAAATATGAAAGGATAACATTATGATTAAAATCGGAACAGCATTATTTGAAGCTTGTGAAGAATTGGAAAGAGAAAGAGGAATTGCTAAAGATGTGTTAATTGCATCTCTTTGTGATGCTATGGTTGCTGCATATAAAAAACATATGCACATTAAAGAAGCAACAAATATTGAAGCAATTTTAGATGAACAATCTGGAGAAATTGGCGTATTTAGAACAAAACTTGTAGTAGATGATGTTGAAGATCCTGATACTCAAATTACACTTTCAGATGCACAAGAAATTGTAGAAGACGTTGAAGTAGGTGACGAAATTAAAATAGAAGTTACCCCAGAACAATTCGGACGTATTGCTGCTCAATCTGCAAAACAAGTTATTACTCAAAGAATCAGAGAAGCAGAAAGAAATCTTGTATTGCAAGAATTTATGGATAAAAAAGGAACACTTACTACAGGTATTATCCAACGTGTTGAAAATCGTAATGTAATTGTAAATATTGGGAAAACTGACGCTATTATGCCTCAGAAAGAACAAATTCCAGGAGAATACTATAAACCTGGTAACAGAATTAGAGTTTTTGTTCTTAATGTTAAAGAAACAACAAGATTACCTCAAGTAATTGTATCTCATGCACATGCTGAGATTGTAAGAGAATTGTTTGAATTAGAAGTTCCGGAAATCGAAGATGGAATTGTAGAAATTAAATCAATTTCTCGTGAAGCTGGTTACAGAACTAAAATAGCAGTTTGGTCAAATGACCCTGAAGTCGATTCTGTTGGAGCTTGTATTGGACCACGTGGAAGCAGAATTCAAACAATTGTATCAGAATTAAAAAATGAAAAAATAGATATTGTAAGATATTCTGAAGATCCTGTTGAATATATTGTAAATGCTTTATCTCCTGCAAGAGTTGTTTCTGTTGATATTTTAGCAGATGATGAATATGCTCATGATGCAATGGTTGTAGTTCCTGATGATCAATTAAGTCTAGCAATTGGTCGTGAAGGTCAAAACGTAAGATTAGCTCATAAACTTACTGGTTGGAAAATTGATATCAAGAGCGTTTCTCAAATGGAAAAAGCAGAAGCTCAAAATATTCATAACTATGTAGAGCCAGAAGAAGATAATTATGATGATTCAGAAGAAGAAGTTGATGAATTGCAGCAAGAAATTGAAGAAGAAATGAATCAACAAGCTCTAGATGAAGAAGATTTCCATGAAGATACAGCAGAAGAATCTTCTGAAGTTGAAGAGTAATTCCAATAAAATATAACAATAAAAAAGGGATTTTTTAGCTAAAAGTCCCTTTTTTATATTGGTTGACAAAAAATATTGAGCAAATATTATATAATTAAATGGCTTAAAATACCAAATTAGTATTGTAGTATAAGTAGAAAAAAAGGAGATTAATCTCATGGCAAGAGAAAAGTACGAACGTACCAAACCGCACGTTAACATCGGTACAATTGGCCACGTTGACCACGGTAAAACAACATTAACAGCAGCTATCACAGCTGTATTGGCTGCTGCAGGTCAAGCTGCATTGAAAAAATTCGATGAAATCGATGCTGCTCCAGAAGAAAAAGCAAGAGGTATTACAATCTCTACTGCTCACGTAGAATACGAAACAGCTGCTAGACACTATGCTCACGTTGACTGCCCAGGCCACGCTGACTATGTTAAAAACATGATCACTGGTGCTGCTCAAATGGATGGTGCAATTCTTGTAGTTGCAGCTACTGATGGTGCAATGCCTCAAACTCGTGAACACATCTTGTTAGCTCGTCAGGTTGGCGTTCCTAACTTAGTTGTATTCTTAAATAAATGTGATATGGTTGATGACCCTGAATTATTAGAATTAGTTGAAATGGAAGTAAGAGAACTTCTTTCTTCATACGAATTCGACGGAGACAACATTCCATTCATCCACGGTTCTGCTTTGAAAGCTTTAGAAGCTGCTCAAGCTAACCCATCAATTAAACGTGGTGAAGATAAATGGGTTGATAAAATTTGGGAATTAATGGATGCTATCGATTCTTACTTCCCAACTCCAGAACGTGATTTAGACAAACCATTCTTGATGCCTGTTGAAGACGTATTCTCAATCACAGGTCGTGGTACAGTTGCAACTGGTAGAGTTGAACGTGGTATCGTTAAAGTTGGTGACGAAGTTGAATTAGTTGGTTTAGGCGAAACTAAGAAAACTACAGTTACTGGTGTTGAAATGTTCAGAAAATCTCTTGACCAAGGTCAAGCTGGTGACAACATTGGTGCTTTATTACGTGGTATTGATAAAACTGAAATCCAACGTGGTCAAGTACTTGCAAAACCTGGTACAATTCACCCACATACAAAATTCACAGCTAACGTTTACGTATTGACTAAAGAAGAAGGCGGACGTCACACTCCATTCTTCCCTGGTTACAGACCACAGTTCTACATCAGAACTACTGACGTAACTGGTTCAATCAAATTCGACGGTCAAATGGTAATGCCTGGTGATAACGTTGTAATGGAAGTTGAATTAATCGCTCCTGTTGCAATCGAAGAAGGTATGAGATTTGCAATTCGTGAAGGCGGCCACACAGTTGGTGCTGGTGTTGTTGACAAAATTATTGAATAATTTTAATACAGCATTTTAATTTTAAAAACGAGCTTGGTAACAGGCTCGTTTTTTTTCTGTCTTGATACAAAAAAGGCTGTCAAAATATGACAGACCTTTACAATTCTTTTTCCCCTATAAAATTTTTCCTTTTCCCAAAAATAATATTGACCTTGACCTTTAAAATATTGACTAGAGTTATTTTGCGATTTGAAGAGTTTGGAATTTTGTTGCTTCTTTAGATTTTTGTAAGTATTTTACTAAAGATTTTGCAACTAATTCAGAACGTTTTTTATTTTCTCTATCTAAGATTTCAAAGTATTCATCAAGTGATGACATAATGTATTCTGTATTTTCCATTTCTTTTCCCCTTTGTGATTATTATAACTCAATTTTTTTTTAATGTTCAATTTGTTTCTTTTTTTTAACTTAAAAGAGCATCTAAGATTTCTGCATTTTTATTAGCTTTTTGAGTGTTTCTTATTTGGTTTCTGTACATATAAGTTCTTAGAGCTTCTCTGATTAATTCAGAACGTGTACGATTTTCATTTCCTGCTACTTGATCTATTTCGTTTAAAAATCTTTCGGGCATTGATATTAAAACTCTAGCCATATTGTTCTCCTTTTAACTAATTATTCCCTTTGTAAATTCCCCTTGTATTTATATAAAGGAAATTATTAATTAAAAATTGCGTAAAGTGTATATATTTTTTATTAATATCTTAATAAAAGTTAATATATTTTACCTAAAACCTTCTTACATAGTAGTTTTTGTCATTTTTTAATTCTTCTTTAATTAAAGATAGTTCTTTGTTGTTTTCAAATTTAGAGAGAATTTTTGCAGTTTTTTCTCTGATTGTGTATTCTTGAATATTTTTAGTTTCATTTAACAGTTGAATTAAATCTTTTATATTAATGTATTCATAAAATTCTGAAATTGTTTCAAGGTACCAATATAGTTTGAATATTTTTTTATTGATTTTATATTTTCCATCTTGAATGTCAAAACTTTTTATAGGTTCGATAAGCTTATTCGCCCTATCTATAAGCATTTTACAGAAATTATTTGTAAACTCGTTATATTGTTTTAGAGCTTTTATTGCTTCAATTGTATTTCTACAGATATTACCATTAATATCAATTATTGCATCAATTATAATATGTGCATAATCTTTGAAAAAATCAGGATTTTCTGGAATAAATTCTTTTAATCTAAAAGATACAGCTTCTCTAATTTTTCCGTCACAACCGGTTAAGTTATTGATAAATATTTCAGCTTCTTCTTTATTGTTTATTTTATCAATTTTTAGAGTTGCAACTTGTTTTTCTACCACAGAGCCATTTTTCAATAACTCCATTAAATAATCATGAGAATATGAATTTTCATATATATTTAAAGCTGTATTAAAATCTTCATTATATTTATCTGTAAGAATTTCTGAATTATTATTATTCAAATTTTACACCTTTGCTAGTTATATCTATAATATAACATAAACTACAATGTTTTTTTTGCCTAAAATAGTTTTAATGTATGATATAAATTTAATAATATATTTTATAATAGATTAAGGAGAATATTATGAAAGAACTTATATCATTTTTTAAAGATATTTTTATGATAAGTGATGAAAATTCTAAAGTGAAAATTGGTTTGTCACAATTTAAAGAAGAAAATTCAGTAGAGAAAAAAAAGGTTAAAAAAGTTTCAAAAATCCAGAAAGAAGTAAAACTTTCTGATTTAATGAGAAGAAGCGCATAGAATTTGGTTAATATTCAATACCTTTTCTAGCTGCAATGCCTGTATCCCAATAATGTTTTATAGGTTTTATTTCAGATACAAGGTGGGCAATATTAATAATTTCTTCTTTGGCATTTCTGCCAGTTAAAACGATTTCCATTTCTTCAGGTTTATTTTTGAGGATTTCCAGCATTTCATCTAAATCTATTAATCCTAAATCAATTGCGATATTTGCTTCATCTAGGATTATTAAATTATATTCATCATTTTTTATTGCTTTTTTTGCAAGCTCCCAGCCTTTTTTTATTTCATCTGCGTCTGATTGAGTTTTATTAGCTGAGTATACAATCCTATCAAGTCCAGCTTGAATAATAGTTAAATTCTGTGATATTTCAGGAGAAAGGTTTCTGAAAGAGTTGAGTTCGCCATAGTCATCTCCTCCTTTTGTGAACATAATTATTAAAACTTTCCAGCACCGACCAAGTGCTCTCATTGCAAGACCTAAAGATGCTGTTGTTTTCCCTTTTCCGTCACCTGTATAGACTTGTATATAGCCGTGTTTTGCCCAATTAGGGTTTATTAAATTATTATTTTCACATTTGTCCATCATTTGTATTTATTATATATTAAAAACATGGATAGTAAAATTGACTTACGGATTAAAGCTAAGAGTATAAGAAAATATTTGAATATAAGTAAAATAAGTTCATTGGCAGTTTCTAAAATAAGAGATGTTGATATATATAAAGAAGCTAGAAATGTTTTAATTTTTTATCCAATGCGTTATGAAATAGATTTATTGGCATTATTAGATGACGATAAAAATTTTTATTTGCCTAAGGTTTTTGATAAAAAGCTTTTTATATGTCCTTTTAAAAAAGGGGATAAGTTAGAAAAATCCTGTTTTAATGTAAATGAACCTTGTACTTCACCTGTAGATCCAAATGTTTTGGATTTGATTATAGTCCCTGCTTTAATGGTTGATAAAAATGGTTATCGTCTGGGTTATGGTGGGGGATTTTATGATAGATTTTTAGGTGAAAACTCATTTATAAAAACTATTGTGCCAATTCCAAAAGAATTGTTTGTTGAAAAGTTACCTGTTGAGATTTTTGATAAAAAAATTGATGTTGTTATAACTCTATAAAAGATGTTAAAAAGGAGCCCACTATCAAGTGAACTCCTTACAGGTTAGTTAAGGATAGGATTTATGAGTTTATGGTTATTTTATTTTTAAGCTGTATATTCAGGTTTCATTGCTTTAATTCCAGCATCTTCACCTTGTTTACAAGCTTCATATTCTTGTTCTAACATTTTTAATTGAGTTTCAAGTTTCGCTTTTTCCTGTTGAATTTGTTTTTCCTGTTCATTAAGAAGTTTAGCTTCTTGTTTTCCCATTCTTTCGCGTTCTTGATCATAAAGATTTTTAAAGATCCATTGTTGATACATCGCTTGCATATTAGGATCTTGCATTTGTTGCATTTGTGCTGCAATCATTGGTTGCATCATTCCAAATTTTTGTTGCGCTCCGAATATTGCTCCATTATGAGCATATTGCATATACATCATTTGACGACCAAACATTGAACTTGGAGTGTTCATCATATCGCTCATTGATACAGAACCATCAGCTATGTTTGATGCATATTGTTGCAAGTCAGATAACTTTCTGGTCAAATTCATTAAACGATATTGGATGTCGTTCCTTTGACGTATAATGTCTAATTTTCGGTATGCGAAAATTAATAGACCCATTGTCGTTTCTCCTACCTTTTAATTTATAACTAACCTTTTTTAACCTTACATGAATATAAAAACATGCAACTCCTTGGAATTGCATGTTTTTGAATATTTTGTTAAGAATTGTTAAATTATCTGTTTTCTTTTGTGATAACTTTATCAATAAGGCCGTATTCTAGAGCTTGTTGAGCTGTTAAGAAGTGATCTCTTTCACAATCTTCTTTAACTTTTTCAATAGGTTGACCTGAATTTTCAGCAATAATTCCAATCAACATATCTTTCATTCTCAAGATTTCTTTTGCTTCAATTTCAATATCTGTAGCTTGACCTTTAGCACCGCCTAGTGGTTGGTGAATCATTACTCTTGAATTTGGAAGAGCCATTCTTTTGCCTTTAGCTCCTGAACATAGTAAAAATGCACCCATTGATGCTGCATCACCAAGACAAATTGTAGATACGTCAGATTTAATTAGTTGCATAGTATCATAAATAGCCATACCTGCAGTGATTACACCGCCTGGACTATTGATATATAACATAATATCTTTTTCTGAGTTTTCACTGTCTAATAATAATAGTTGTGCTACGACAGAATTTGCAACATCATCGTCAATTTCTGTTCCAAGAAATATAATTCTTTCTCTCAATAATCTTGAGAATATATCAAAAGATCTTTCTCCTCTTGAAGATGCTTCGATTACTGTTGGGACATAGCCCATTATTTTCATATAAGTTTCTTGATCCATTTTTCTCTCCTATATAATATATATTTATTATATTACAAAAATAAAATCAATCCTATTAAAGCATTAAATTGGATTGTTAACAATTGTAAAGAATTGCTATATTGTTGAAATTAGACTTTTTCTAAATTGTTTATATATGTAAGAGAAGTAAAAAAGAGGACGAGAGAGATGGCAATTTCAAATATTCATGAAACATTGTTAATGTACACAAAACAAAAAGCTTTGATTAATGATAAGTTATCTACAAATATGATGAATACTTTGAGTGCTTCAAAACAGACAGCTGAAAATCAAGCTAAATATAATGATCAGATGGATGATATCTATTATAATTATTATGAAGATGATCCCGAAACTTATGAATTGTTGACAGAACAATTAGAACAAGAACATGAATTAGAATTAGCTAACTTAAATTCTTGGGAACAAGAATTAGAATTAGAAAAAAATAATTTAGAAACACAGTTAAATGAAATCAATACATTTGAATCAACTTGGACTAAATTATTACAAACAAATATTAAAAGTGACTTTTCATACGGAGGTGTACAACAGTAACGTAGCACAATTAAATAGTAAATTTCAAAAAAGCAGCGTTCAAGCTGCTTTTTTGTTGTATTATAAAGATATGTTGAAAAATGGTGAAAAACTTGGAGCTTTTATTGTCCCAACTGGTATTGGAGCATCAATTGGCGGGTATGCAGGCGATGCGAGTCAATATGCTGCAAGATTCTCAGAAATATCAAAACTTATTGTAAATCCAAATGTCGTAAATGCAGGGTGTTTTTCGGGTATTAATAAAAATATGCTTTATGTAGAAGGATATTCTCTTGATGAATTTTTTAAAGGAAATATAAAATTAATTCCTGCTAAAAAAAATAGAATAGGTGTGGTTTTTGATAAAGCAATTCCTCAAGATGTTTTAAATATTCATATAAATACAATTAATGCTGTGAAATGCGTATATGATGTGAATGTTTCAGATTATATTATTACTAAAGAAGAAGTTGGAGTTGAATTTGCGTTAGAAGATAGTGGAATTTCAACGGGGAGTGTTAAAAATATTGAAACATTACTTTCTGCTTCAAAAGAACTTATTAATCGAGGATGTAATGCTATTGCATTAGTTTGTCTTTTTGATGAACCGGAAGAGGATAATCCTGATTATGCTAATGGAATTGGTACTGATCCGGTAGGTGGTGTAGAGGCTGTTCTTTCTCATTATATTTCAAAAGAGCTAAAAGTCCCATGTGCTCATTCTCCTGCTTTTGCAGATTATAGTATTTCATCAGATATTGTGGACGCTCGTGCAGCATCTGAGTATATCACTCCAACATTTTTACCTTGTATTCTTTTAGGGTTGGATAATGCTCCTTTATTATCCCCGAACGAAGGAATCTCGATTGCTGAATTAGATTATCTTGTAATGCCTTATGATGCTTTAGGTTCTACTCCTGTATTTGAAGCTGTGAAAAGAGGAATAAAAGTTTTTGCAGTTAAAGAAAATGTAACGGTACTTAACATAACTTTAGATAAAATCAGTAATTTAATTATTGAAATCCCTGATTATGAGAGTTGTTTAGATTTAATTGTTAATAAATGTTAATAAAAATTTGTTGATTATTAAAGATTTTTTCTAAAATTTCCGATATTTGCACTATCGACTATTTAGATGTACGTGTGTAAATAAAGAAAGGTGGTAATGATGATTGATGCAACAAACGGTGTAGGACCTTTAGGAAATCAACAATTTAGTACAAAAGGGATTAAGTTATCAGATTTAAAAGAGAAAAATCAATTGTTGTTTGATTATTTTAAACAAGCAGGACTTAATGAAAATTCATATGTTTATTCAACAGATATTGAAAAATTGAAAGAAGCATATGATAAAAATGATAATGGAAAATTATCTAAAAAAGAAGCTCGTGCAATTTTTGGAGACGATGTATCAAGAAAAGATATTAAAAAAGCTTTAAAAGCTATGGATACAATTTTAACAACTGATTTAGATGAAGGAAAGTATAAGTTTCCTGTGCAAGTAAGTGAAAATGAAATAGAGTATTATTCAAAAAATAATGTCCTTCATGAGTCGGTTTATGAAGATGATCAACAACGAATTCATAATTATTATGGCCCAAATAAAGAAATTTTAGCTCAGAATGTTCACACAAAGAACTCAGATGGAACGTATAATCCTGAAAGAACAACATTAAATGAGTATAATGAAGATGGTACTTTGTATAGTTGTAGTGAGAAAACATATGGTGATGATGGTGCATTTGAAGAAGTCAAAATGACATTTCTAAATGGCGATCAAAATAAACCTTTAAAAATTGAGCATAATATTAATGGTAATAAAAAGACAACTGATATTGAATATAATACAGAAGGAAAAAGAATGCGTTCTATATCAGTTGCTAATGGACAAAAAACAGAGGTTGTATATGATGAACTAGAAAGACCTTTAAAACAATTTGAATCGCCATTAGGTTCTGATAATATGACAATAAACGAGTATAAATATAACGGTACAGCAACTACTCCTTCTGAAGTTACTACTACAAAACCAGATGGCTCAAAAGAAAGAGTAACTTATAATAATGGGGAATTTGTGTCAAGAGAACAAATAGTTCAATTGAAACCGGAAGATATTAAATCTCAAGCAAAACAACAAACACATCCTGTTAAGGGACAACCGACTCAAAAGGTACATGTTCCTGATGATTGGGGTAGAGTTCCGACAAGTTTTAGACATTCTTCAGGTATTGTAGAAGCGAAAGATGTTGATGCTGCATTAAAGGCATTATTAGATGCAAGAAATATTAAAGCAGCTGATGTTGATGCAGACAAATTAAAAGCTGATTTAATTAAATTTAATCCAAGTTTATTTGACAAAGCTGGTAAGTTAAAAGCTGATGCAAAATGGGATAGATTAGATTTGCCAAAAGATCTTAAAGCTCAGTATGGTAAAACTCCTGCAGGTAAAGATGAAGCTAAACCTGAAAATCCTGTACCTAGAACTAATACTCCAATAGATAGTTCATTACCGGGAATCCCTGATCCAAAAGCAAGATTTAATCCAAGAAATGGTGTTGGACAAGCTGGCCCAGCTCAGCCAGTAGAGCAACCTAAAGAAGAATCAAAAGGCGAAGAACTAGATATTCCCCAAAAAGGACCAGATTTATCTAAACCTGTGTCAAAATATGGTATGAATTTTCTTCTTCCTCAAAAAAAATATGCAAATCAAACAGTCTTAAATCCAGATGGAACTTCTTATTCATATGATGAAAACGGATATATAAATGTTCAATATGATAAAAATGGTCGAGAAATATTAAATGTTGATCGTAATCCCGATAATTCCGTGTACTATTATATAGAATATAAACTTGATGCAAATGGTAATAAGACTAGTGAAATAAAACGAAACTCTGATGGTTCTGTAGATTACTATATTGATTATGTTTATAATAAAAAAGGAGAAGTCGCTGCTCAAATATACCGAAACTCTGATGGGACTATAGATGGTGATGTAAATTATATTAATTAACTACTAATAAAAGCGGTCTGAGGAAACTCAGACCGCTTTTAATTTTGGTAATTGATTTAATTTATAAAATAATTCTGATGCTGTTTTGAAGTTTTCTGGATTTGAACTTACATAAAATTCTTCATATTCAAATTTATTATTTAGTAAGTTATTCTTTTCTAAATCTTGTTTTATGTTTTGAGCAAAATATAATGCAGGATCAATAAATTTATTTTCTGGCATGAATTTTTTTAATATTTCTGTTAAATAAGGATAATGTGTGCACGCTAGTACAATTTTATCAGGATTAAATTCTTTCATAACATCTAAAATTTCTTGTACCTGTAAGATACTTTGAGGTTGATTAATCCTGTGTTCTTCGACTATTCTTACCCAATTCGGAGCTGCCAATTCGAAAACTTCCATATTTTCATTATATTTTTTTATTTCTTTTGAATATGTATGGGATTTGATTGTTGCAGGGGTTGCTATTACTCCTAATTTTTGTACGTTCTCTAACTTTGCAAGTGTAGAACAAACCGATTGAATTATAGGATAAACTTTAAAATTGTAATTATCTTTTAGTTTTTCATAAGTGATTGCTGAAGTTGTATTGCAAGCCATTACAACAGCTTTTGCTTGTTTTTCTTCAAAGAATCGAAAAATCTTATCTGCAAATTCAATTAATTGTTCTTCTGTTTTTTCTCCGTATGGCATATTTTTTGTATCACCAAAATATAGGTAGTTTTCATCTGGCAAAAGCTTTTTTACTTTTGCAAAAACTGTCAGACCTCCTACGCCTGAATCAAAAAATGCTATCGGTTGTTTATTTATATTGTTTAAAATAGTTCTCTACTCCGTCTGCTATTGCTTTTGCTGTAGCCTGCTTTCTTTTTTCTCCAACGAGTTGTTCTCTTTCTCCGCTGTTTGAAATAAATCCAATTTCGACTAAAATTGCAGGTACTGTAGTATGATTTATAACATAAAATTTAGATTTAAACAATCCACGATTAGGAGATTGCACTGCACTAGCAAGAGATGCGTGTACAGTTTGAGCAAGTGCCATACTTTCCTGATGGTAATAATGAGTTTCTACCCCTGTAATTTCTGGTCTTACGCTTGAATTTACGTGTATACTTACAAATATATCAGGATCATTTTTTGCACTTATTGCCACTCTGTCTTGTAATGATACATATGTGTCATTAGGTCTTGTCATTACAACTTGATATCCTTTTTGGTTGAGTAATTTTTCTACTCTTTTTGAAATATCAAGAGTAATATCTTTTTCATAAATTCCACCGCTTGTAGCACCAACATCAGTTCCACCATGTCCGGCATCAATTATTACTTTTTTCTTTCCTGTTGTAGATCTTTTATTAGCAGGTGGGTTAAATATAATTGCAGATGGTGTTGTAACTTTTGGTTCTTCTTTCTTTTTAGCTTGTTTTAATTTTATTTTAAGACTTCTTCCATCTGCTCCTAAATATGTACTTACCATTGTATCCGGTTCTACAGGGATTGTAAGTTTTAAACCGATTTTTGGCATTAATGATATTTGAGCGTTGTTAAAGAATGTATTTTTATAAGCAGCTTTAAAATTCTCATCATGATATTTAGATACATTATATAGATAAAGAATTACTTTATCTTGGTATCTGTCAAGTCCGTGCACTATTGGTGCATCGAATTTTAATATCATAGATTCTGTTAGAGAATCATTTTTTTCTTTATTGTAAGCTATTGCATTGCTGCTACTGTTAAATAGTGTTGAATTATTTGTTTTCTTGTAATTTGCAATTATTAATGACTGGTTGTCGCTTGAATAAATTGGAATATAATCACTTACAGCATCTGTTGTGATTACAATACGTGCTTTGTTTACAGAAAACTGACCAACTTTTACTGTTTCTGTTTCACTTATACGATATTCTTTATTTCTTATTTTCATATCAACAAGAGTGTTTGGCAGGTCATAGATAATTCTAGACGGATTTGTCAATATCATTGGTCTTTCAATTGTGACTGCTCCAAATCCGTTTATTAACACTCCGTTAGGTCTTGTAGATATATTATTAAGATAATATTTTGTATTAAGTTTTAATTCTTTTCTAGTCATTAACTCTTGAGCTTGAGTATTAAAAGCATCTTGAATTTGATCAACAATTGTGTCATTTGCGCTCGAAATAGGCATCATAATTGTTAAGTATTCATAAAAATCGCTAGAAGAAGAATGCTCATCTCTGAATGTGTTATGAAAATAATCATTATCACACATTGTGCCATTTTTTAATTTGATAATAATATTATTTTTTATCCTAAAAAATTTAATATTATCAGGATTAAAATTATCATCAAAAGTCATTACAACTCTAACTACATTTGGATTTGTAGAGAATTGATTTATTTTAATATCTTTTATTCCTCCGCTTTGGAATGTCCAATGTTGCTTTGGAAATGTTATAATTGATGAATTTATATCAAAATAAGCTCTTGATGGGTTTTGCATTTTTACAAGTTTAATATTTTGCATAACCGCACCAGATGGTGTATCTTGTCCTGATAGGACAATAATTGAATTTGATGTGTCAAAATTTGCGGCAGTAAACTTATAAAGCTGTTCTGCACAAGCTCTTTGGACAAATGTAAAAAAAGTTATAATAAATAATGTAATGAATAAAAGTATTTTTTTCATAAATAAAATCTCGCTCATTATAATTATATAACGAGTAAGAAAAGCTATCAAATTGTAACAATTTTATTCATCAAGCAAATGGTTTTTAATTGCTATATATACAGCATTTGTCCTGTTTTTTGCTTCAAGTTTTCTAATAATTGAACTGATATGTGCTTTTACAGTGTGAATACTGATATAAATGCTCTCGCTGATTTGACTATTCCCATATCCTTTTGTAATCAATTTTAAAATTGCAACTTCTCTTTTTGTTAATTTTTCCATAATCTTACCTCACATTATGAAAATAGCATATGTAATAAAAAATGTTTTAATAATATTTCTGTTTTTAATTTTTTATAAAATAACTTGAAAATAAATCTTTTTTTGCTAATATATAAATTGTGACAGTTAAATATGCGTGTGTAGCTCAGCTGGATAGAGTGTTTGGCTACGAACCAAAAGGTCGGGGGTTCGAATCCCTCCACGCGTAGGTTTTATAAAAAAGTGTTTCAAGATTTTGAAACACTTTTTTGTAGATGAACTTTAAATATTTTTGTATTTTAATGTCCAGTTCGTTGTCTATAGAATAAATTTTCGGTTGGGCATACTTGCCCGACAACACTAAATTACAGATGGTCGGAAGTTGCTTGATTATAAAAAATCAAATCGGACAAAAATGGACTTTATTAGGACATAGAATTACAAAGAGTATTTTTAAATCAGGTTGTAATTTAATCAAATTAAAGAAATTTCAATATCCAGTTAATGTCCAAATTTATCGTTGGGCAGGTATGCCCAACCGAAAAAATTCATGTGGCCTTTTACACTGTACTTTAATGGTCAGATGTATTATCACCGGACAGCTCGATTATTTTTGCGAGATTTAGACGTTTAGAGTGATTGAGCGATAGGAAATTTTAACAAAACAATAACAAAACATTTTACAAAATACGAACAAAAGCAAACATTCTTATAATACCTATTTACGATAAGAATTAGTATATTTCATCTACTTAATATATTTACATAAGTTATATTTAGATGTAAAATTCTATTGTTAATAAGGGGAATATTTATATGGCACTATATCTTTTAAAATACCCATATAGGAAAATTCTGTTACCGTTAGCTAAAAAAATGGTTTGGCTCAATCCTGACTGGCTCGGTTATTTAGCGACTTTAATTGCATTTATTACAATGTTTTGTTATATTTATGCACCTGACAAACCTGTCTTATTATTGATTTCGATAATATTAACATTATTTAGAATGACATTAAATACGATTGACGGTGTTATTGCTATTGAAAGAGGAAATTTACGTCTAAAAGGCGAAATCGTTAATGCTTTACCCGACAGATATTCTGATATTTTTGTTTTAATCGGTATTGCTCTTTCCCCTATGTGCACTCCGTTACTTGGAATGTTAGGTATGGCATCAATGTTTCTTGTAAGTTATACGGGAATGCTCTCTAAAGCCATCGGGGCAAAGTGGCAGCACCATGGGCCTCTGGGTAAAGTTGAACGGCTTATTTTAATAATGCTTTTTACAATCCCTGAATATTTAAGACTAACAGGTAAAATCGGTGATTTTTATACATTAACATATTTTGAATGGTTAATGATATTATTCATTATCCTTGGACAGGTTACCGTATTTAACAGACTTAAAGCTCAATTGAAAGAGTGCAAAAAACTTGACTGGATTAAATATAGAAATATTGATAAAAAAATAATTGTAATATATGACACTTTGACGGGAAACACCGAAAAAGCTGCAAATGAAGCAGCAGAAGCACTGGAATGTGAAGCAGTAAATGTTAAAAATTTAGAAGAACAGGATTTATCGTCATATGATTTAGTTATACTGGCTGCTCCTCATTTAGGACGAAAAATAATGCCTGAAAATATGCTTAAGTTTCTTGAAAGTAATCATAATATTAAAAATTATGCACTTTTATTTACCTCCGGTATGCCTGTAGTCCGCATGTTTTCAAATAAAAGATGCACTGATTACATTGTAAATAAACTTAATCAAAAACCTGTTTTAACAATAAATATTAAGGGGTATCACAGCATAGCAAAGACTTACAAAAACAGACCCAATGAAGACGATTTGCTTGATGCATATTTATTTGCAACAACTACATATGAAAGGTTAAAGTAATGAAAAATTTTATAGAAAATGTACAAATATCTATACTTAAAGTTGTAGTAGATACGTTGGGACAATTGAGTAACGGGATTAAGCTGGCATCAAAGGAAGGCTTTACCTCAGGAAAGATGCTTGATTATATATACAAAAATGAACCCGGCGGAGAATTTTTTATCGGCAAAATAATAGATAAGATTTATTTGAATCATCCGGGCTGGCAGGATGTCAGAAACAGAAAGAATAATCTTGTAAAAAATATAGAAGAAGCGGTAAATTTAACTTTGGAAAACAACGATAGTGCAAGAATTTGTGATATAGCATCAGGTCCTGCCAGATATATAATTGATATTCTTACAAAGTTTAAAGGAAAACCGGTAAGTGCGGAACTAAGAGATCTTGATATAAGATGGCTTCTTGAGGCTAAAGACAAAGCTCTTGCAAATAGTGTAGATGTAGATTACAAAGTTGCAGATGCGCTTAAAGAAGAAGATTTTCAATTTGACAAACAGCCCGATATATTTGTTGCATCAGGATTTTATGACTGGTTTGACGACAGAGAAACCGTAAAGAAATCTATGCAGCTGATATATAATGCTTTAGCAAAAGGCGGATATTTTGTTTTTTCAGTACAGGCCGGTCATTTTGCATTAAGTTTAACAAATAAAATTTTCAAAGATTTTAACAACCATCAGCTAAAAATGGTAACTTGGGATATGGATGTAATCAATTCTATTTTAAAAGAAACAGGTTTTTCGGTTATTGTTATGAGATCTGATGATGCAGGACATTATCCTGTAATTTTAGCTAAAAAAGTTTAATCTGTTAAAACATCAGTATGAAAAAGAGGTATCATGAATACAATTACTTTAACATATAATGTAAAATTCTGTATTTTACTTTTATATCTGGTTTTGGCACTTATTACGATAGCTGCATATATTCTTGGCTTTATGAAAAAGAATGTTGAAAATTTCAAAACAAGAATGAAATCCTTCTGGATAATTGTCATTTTATTTACTGCGGCGTTTATGTTTAATAAACTTGCCGCAATAATATTTATAATGCTTATAAGCTATCTTGCATTAAAAGAATTCTTTTCAATGATACCGACAAGACGTTCTGACAGGCGTGTTCTTTTATGGGCATATCTGTCAATTCCAATTCAATTTTATTTTATTTATACCGGCTGGATTGCAATGTTTTATTTATTTATACCTTTGTATTTATTCCTTTTAATCCCTTTAAGAATGGTTTTAATTGGTGATACTGACGGCTTTTTAAAATCTTGCGGAACAATACACTGGGCATTAATGACCTGCGTATATGCGATAGGTTATTTTGCAGTATATTTTTCAATTCCGGAAACTGTTAATCCAATAGGCGGAGCATTGGGATTCCTTTTATATATATTGATATTAACAATTTCAAATGATTTTATGCAATATTTGTTTGGTAAGACCTTCGGCAAACATAAGATTACACCCAAAGTCAGTCCTAACAAAACTGTAGAAGGGCTTTTGGGCGGGGTGGTATCTACAGCAGTTATTGCTGGTATTCTTGCTAAATTTTTAACTCCGTTTTCTTTTTGGCAGGCATTTATTTTAGGTGCAATACTTGCAATTGCAGGATTTTTCGGAGATATTACAATGTCTGCAATTAAAAGAGATATAGGTGTTAAAGACACAGGGGCGCTACTGCCTGGACACGGCGGCATTCTTGATAGATTAGACAGTATGATATTTACTGTACCATTATTTTTCCATTATGTAGCATATTACTATAACATAGGTATCTTAAATTAGTTTATGGACAAGAAATATTTAAACAATACAGCAAAGTTTTTATTTTTTCTATTGTTTGTAAAACCTTTTATTTTTTTCGTTCTTGGAATAAATGTACGTAATTTGGAAAAACTTTTACAGAACAAGGGGGCTGCCATAATTGTTGCCAATCATAACAGCCATATAGATACTCTTCTTATTATGAGCCTTTTTCCGATATTGACTATTTTAAAGATTCATCCCGTAGCAGCGGCGGATTATTTTTGTAATACGAAATTTAAATCTTTTATATTCAAAACACTTATAGGAATTATCCCTATAAGCAGGCACATAACCAGGCAGTCAAAAGAGGAAGTTTTTGCTGATATAAATACAGCATTGAAGAATAATGAAATAATAATAATCTATCCTGAAGGCACACGCGGAGAAGATAATCAAATAAAAGAATTTAAAACAGGAATTGCCCATATTGCAAAAATGAATCCAAATGTTCCGGTAATTCCTTTATACATTAACGGTCCGGATAAAATTCTTCCTAAAATTGATGCTATTTTAGTTCCGTTTATATCAGATATTTATATTGCTGATCCCATTTATTATGACAATACTTCTACAAAAGAATTTACATCAAAGGTAAAATCCATTGTAGAGAATTTATATCTTACTCATAAAAAGAAAGAAAATTTATAAGATTAAACTTTTAGCATTTCATACCAATCTTTTAACTCTTTACGTTTGACTTTTCTGGTAGACGTTTTCGGAAGTTCGTCACGATGAAGAACAACAACAGTTGGAGCTTTATACGGAGCCAGATTTGCCTCTGAAAGTCTTTTCACCTCTTGTTCTAATATTTGATTAATTTCATCATCTGTTTTGCTTAATAGTTCATCACAGGGTGAAATAATTGCGCCGACTTCTTCTGTCCCTGCTTTATTGCCGGATTTTATTGTCAAAGACATTACACATACTTCTTTAATAAGCTCAGAAGTTTCCAATACTGCTTCAACTTCTTCAGGAAAGATTTTTTTGCCGCCGCCCAGAACTATCATATTCTTAATTCTGCCCGTAATTTTAATAAAGCCGTCTTTGTCGATTTCACCGATATCACCTGTGTGAAACCAACCGTTTTCATCGATTACTTCGGACGTCATTTCGGGTTTGTTGTAGTAACCCTGCATAACATTTGGTCCTGTCGCAAGGATTTCACCGTTGTCAGCTATTTTTACCTGTACAGAAGGCAGAGGCTGCCCTACCGTTCCGATTTTAGAATGTCCGTATCTGTTTGTAGAAATTGTAGGAGAAGTTTCTGTTAAGCCGTAACCTTGAAATACAGGAACACCGATTCGTTCAAAAAATTCGGCAACACTGTCTTCCAAAGGTGCCCCGCCGCATATGAAACATTCCAATCTTCCGCCTAAACCGTCAATTACTGACTTGAACATCAACCGACGAATTTTGCGCGGCATAAATTTAGAAATTCCGTATAAACATTTGAAAATCTTTTGCGTGCTTGCAGACTGCTTTTTAATTTGTTTATCAATACTGTTTTTAAGCATTTTAGCCACAAGCGGAACTACAATCATATTTGTAATTCCCTTTTCTTTCATAACAGTTGTAAGTTCTTTCGGGTTAAGTGTTTTGATATAAACAATTTTCGCGCCCATGTAAAGCATGCCGAAAAATCCGCAATCAAGTTCCAACAAATGATTTAGCGGCAAGATAGACAAAAGAGTATGCTCATGTGTAAGCTTAAACATTGCTTCAAAATCTCTTAATTGAGAATATATGTTTCCGAAACTAATCATTACACCTTTTGGATTGCCTGTTGTTCCCGAGGTGTAAACAATTAATGCGGTTTCATCCAATAAGCGTGGTCTGCCCAGATCTTTTTCAATATCTGCATCCAATGCTGACACTGAAGGTATTTCCGGATGATTCCGCTCCTCATCATCCAGAACAAAAATCTGTTCGATTGACTTAACATTATTTTTAACTTCAATCGCATGCTCCAAATAATGACTAGAACAAAGCAAAATTCGCGGATTGCAGTCATTCAAAATATGCGTATGCTCGGGCACAGTAAGTTTGACATCCAGCGGAACAGTTATTGCACCTGTTTGGATTGATGCAAAAATTCCTACAGCAAATTCCGGTCTGGATTCGCAAATTATAGCGACTCTTTCGCCGCGTTGGAGTCCGGCTGTTTCGATTAAATAATTGGCGAATTTTTTTGCTCTGCGTGACAGCTCTATATAACTCAATTCTTCATATCCGTTTTTGGTTTTTAGAGAAAGAGCATTTACCTGACCATAAATATCACTTTTTTCCTGCATTAAATCAAGAAAGTTTGAATGGAGTTTATGGTTAATATTGTAAAAAACGCGGCGTTCAAGAGATTTTTTCATGAAATTTACACATGCCTGTAATTCATGAGCTATCTCTTTTTCATCACGGTCAAAGTCCGTAATCGGTTGTCCGAACTGGATTACGATTGTATTAAAAAGTTTGGGCAATTTGCGTGTCTGTCCCCACGTTTCAAAGCCGCCTTTTATAGCAAAAGGTATTATCGGGGTATTTGTGCCTTTTGCCATTAATCCAACACCTCGGTTGAATTTACATAATTCTCCGTCAGGTGTAAATTTGCCTTCCGGAAAGATTATAACGGCTTCACCTGCATTTAATTTTGTTTTTGCCGCGTCAATAGCCTCAAGACCTTTACCAAATTTGAGAGGCAGTACATTAAAATATTTCAGAAAATGTTTGACAATCGGAACTTTGAATGCAGCCGGTCCGGTGACAAACCAGAGTTGTCTGTGAGTAGCCATTTGAACGATAAAAGGATCAAGATGGCCGGTATGGTTTCCTGCAAGGATTACTTTGCCGTTACGCGGAATATTTTCAACGCCTTCGACTTTATAGCGGAACAACAGCAGGAATATATGTCCAAGAGTAGCTTTGAGCAGAAAATATCTGAATGATTTGTCAAGGATAAGGATAAGAGCCGCCAGAATGAATGATATTACAGCTATTCCTTTAAAGATGTTTAAAGGATTAATAAAACCGGCAATATGAGCGATAATAGCTGTGCCTATTAAGAAACTCAGCGTATTAAATGTCAGCATAAGTCCGAATATTTTTCCGCGCATTTTATCCGGTGTTACCTTTTGCAAAATAGTATCAAGCATTACAAGAACAACAGCGTCAGCCATTCCGACTGGAATAAGCCATAACCATGCAGTGTCAACACTTTTGCACAGCGGAGCCGTAATTAAAGCTGCACATAAAATAATAAAACTGCTTGCGAACAGGTGCGGAATTCTCATAATTCTTGCAAAATAAATTGCAGCCCCCATACCGGCAATTATTCCGATACCAAGAATGATTCTCAAATAGGTCAACTCAGGATAGCTCAACCCGTAATGCTCCGTAATAAGTGCATTTAAACCGTTTGAAAACGCAGCAACGATAAATTGCAGACAAACAGACAACCCGACAAGATAGAGAGCTTTTTTATGTTTTTTCAAATAATCGAATGCTATGCACATATCATTTGATTTCTGTGTTCCTGTAAAGTAGTTTTGCGGGATTAAGAACTTTATTATTGAAGTTGAAAACGCTCCGATAAAATACATTGCTGTAACAATATATAATGCTTTTACAACACTTAAATTTATAAGATGATTTGCTGCTAAGGCGCCGAACAGGAGCGAAACCGCACCGACTGGAGAAGTAAGGGCATTTGCAAATTTAAACTGATTCCTTTTGACAACATTGGTCACAGCAGACATTTTTGCAGGATAAAAGAATGCAGCACCGATTCCTAATACAAATGCAAAAATATAAATTAAACTTGTAGATAATTGAGGGAGTAATAAAATCAATACTCCAATAATAAAAGCCCTAAACAGACAACTAACGGTCAAGAGAACTTTTCTTGAAAACCTGTCACTCAAGGCTCCGGAAAATAAACTTAATAAAAATTGCGGAAGTAAAAACACAAAAAACATTGTTGCAACTGATTTCCCCGGATTTTCCGAAATTTGTAAAAGTATTCCGGCTAATAAAAATTGTATAATTGCATCTGCCAAATGTGAAAATAGCTGACCAACAAAGAGTTTAGAAAACTCTAAATTTACTAATACCCCAATCTGCTTTCCAATGCTGTTCATTTCATCTCCTTAGTCTCTACAACAGAATTATTTTAGCATTTTTTTTGACCAGTGCAAAATATGTATTACAATTTATAAATCCATAATGCTCAATTTAGAATTTAAAACCTGTAAATAAAAATTTTTGCTAATTTAAATACGTCCTACTGATTGTCTACTGTTTTTAGGGGACACTTCAGAAAGTCCAACCTACAAGCTCTAGAACAAGGATTTTGTATGGCAGTCCGTTCCGCCAGTTACAAACATTTTGAATTTTTTAATAAGTTTTTCCCGCATTGGTTTTATCGAATCGACATATTCTTTATCCCATCTGTTATATTGATAATTTCCTTCCACTCCGTCTATACCGTGTTTTTTCAAAAACTCAAAAAAATCATCATTTATTTTATCCGGGGTAACTATGGGATGAGCCCAGGATAAAATTCCGCCGGCATTTTTGATTTTGTGAATATCCGAGACCTGATTGTTTGGCGCAAAACCTTTCATCAGTGTCTCAAGAGTTTTGTCAAAAGGTTAAAACCCAAGCCAACAGCTTCAAATGCCGGGTGAGGTTCTTTATAACCATGTAGCAAAAATTCACAACCGGCAACGAATTTAAAATTTTTATACTTGCCGGGTTCTTGAGATATCAGTACAATTACTTCCTGAGAGCTTTTTACCCTGTCATAATCAGTAATTGCGGCAGAAAATGCAGGCAGATCGTCATTTGCTTTTCCTGACTTAAAAACTCTGTTTGCGTAGCTGGTGCACTGTTCTAGAAATTCCTTAGGAGTTAATCTGCCATCAGACGAGATCGTATGCAGATGAAAATTAGCTCTGAGTTTCTCCCCTACTTGATAGTGTTCCGGTTTTAGTTTGTTAATATTTGCTTTAATTCAAACGGCTCTGCAACGGCATTTAAATCCTCCGGTTTGCACGAAATGCCAAAACTGTCTTGCAAGCCCTTTTGCAATAATTTTTTGTAAGCTAAATCTTTTGGATGTAAACAAATGAAAGTTATTCTGCAATTTGTCTTTAAGTTTACTTTCATATACCAATTTTAACATAATTGAATAGAGATTTTGCCACAATAAATTTTATTTTTACAAACTACTCTTTTATTAGAGTATGGTTGACTTTTAGCTCAACAAAATAGTCAAATCTTCTGTAACAAAAAATCAAACCATGTGTTCTTTTACAGTAATTTAACGGGACATTTTATCTGCACGCATAAAAAGATTATTCGGTAAAGTCGGCTTTGAGTTTGAGCTTTAGCAGTCGAAAGTGGTTGTTATATATGTTACAAACGGTCTTTTACCGGTCTTGATTGTCTGATTATTAAGTTCTTATTTACAATGCCATTATCTTCTCAACCCAGGATGAAGATTCCGCAAAACCATCATTTTCATGATCAAAATAGACGCCATTTTTTATTGTTGTTGTTTCTATACCATCACCATCTAAATCGATTAGTAAGGGGGGGGATTTTAATTGGCTCTGTAGTTGTTGCATCATTAAAAGTATCATGTAAAACTTTATATGGACTTTCATAGTTGCCGTTACCTCCATTTTTATCACTTCCTGTTATTACTTTTTACCCAAATAAATTGTGTATATTCATTCGGAAGTTTATTAAAATATGTATCGAAAGATTCAAATCCTGATGTACCTCCTATTACCATAAAATTACTATTTGTAATTTTTTCAATACTTGAAAAATAATGCGGGTACAAAAAGTTTGGTCCCTTTGTTATTTTACCTTTAGTAAAGTTGTAATAAATAGTTTGATTGCATACTTTTGTTGGCTTTTTTGAATATTTATAATAGCATTGATTACCGCAGGTAATTAAAAATTGGTCAGGAGCTATTTTTATTATTTTTGAAGTATTTGTGATATGATTATTCAATTCAATCCCTAATAATCTTGCAGACATGTCTTGGATAGTAGCTACATCCTTCGCATATTTTACTTGGTCTTGAATATCAGGTTTTTCAAATGTATTAGTTTTATTATTAAAAATATAACTTGATTCTTTATTAATAAATAAAACATTACCGTCTGGTAAATCTATGTCAAAGAGATTTTTATCTAAGACATCAGTATTAGTTTCAGCAATAAACTTATTAAGATATGGATCATAAATTTCAATATGATCCCATATGTAGTCACAATATAGATTTATTCCACGCACTTTAGAATTACAGTTTCTTATTGGAATAATAATTTTTCCATTACTCAAAAATTTATAATCTTCTGCCATAGGGAAAAACTTTGGTGGAATAGCAAATTTAGGAAGTTCCTTTTTTGTACCATTTGATAAATTATATAAATTTGCTCTAACAGGAATACTTTTTATAGTATTGATATTACTAATTATATTTTTATATTCGTATCCGAATACTTGATTTTCATCATATTGTGCAATAAAAGTATGTTTATGATTTTTATTTGTATATTTTGGACCTTCGGAAAATTGTCTTGATTTAAGATTAAAGACTTTTGTTCCATTATATGATATTATATAAATATTATCATATGCATCCTTGTATATACCTCTATAGCCTTTTATATCTAACAAATTTTTTATTTTTATAAATTTATTATTTTTATGTATATACATTTGAAATACTAAGTAATATGGGTCACGGTTGAGAAAATTTGAATATTTTTTATCAAATCGTTTTATATGATATGATGAATAAGGAATAATATTTAAAATATTTCGTGGAATATAAGTCAATTTATGATATAAATATTTATAACCTTTATTACCTGTTGGGTTTATTACAAAAATATCTCCATTATTAAGTCTTATCGTTATTGCAAGTAAATCAGGTGCGACTAATTTGGGCCCTTTGGTAATACAAACTTCTTTGCCAAAACACGCAAGAAATGGGGTATTCTTTATTCTATCAGATATATTTATAAGGAAGTATATCCCGAGAATTAAAATTATAATACTAACAAAGAATCTTCGTAGTTTTATTTTATTTACTAATTTTACATAAATAGGATTATAATAGGCATAAAGGTCGTCAGGAAATAAGTCTTCAGCCGGAGGAGCATCTTTCCCCCATATTTTTTCCCATATATTATGTAAATTTTCCTTTGTTACGTGTTTTCTTATTTGTCCTATAATTGCTCCAACAATCGTCACTTCCTATAATCCTTTCTCTTCTTCTGATAATGTTTTAAGTTTATATTGTGTTACAAAATTTTTTATTTGATTCTGTTCAAGTTTAAGTTTTTTGCACAGCGAATTTTAATGCTTGAATGTCGCAAAATTTATATTCAAACATAAAAATTTCATATTTACCCCCAAACATTAATACATATTTTTATATTAGATAAATTATTTAAAAATTGCAAATAATAAATTAATATAAATTATATTCAGTGTCTTTATATTTTTGTAAGCTTGTACAAATGTTAAATCTCTTATAAATAAATTAAGTAGCGTGTCAGCATAAAACAAAATTGTAAAAATACCCGATAATAGTAAATGTTATAAACATAAAGATTACATATCTTATTATTAATTCTTTTTTCATTACACGCGATAAAATAATCATTTCAGGTAAAGATAGACCGACAACAGCCATCATGAATACCAAAACTGTACCTATTGCTGCTCCTTTTTGAATCAGTACTTGTGCAATTGGTATAATTGTTGTTGCGTCTGCATATAAAGGAATTCCTGCTATGACTGCCATTGGTATTGCTAATAAATTGTTTTCTCCCATATATTTTATGAAAAATTCTTGAGGTACATAACCGTGTAAAAAAGCTCCGACACCTACTCCGATTATTATAAATAGCCAAATCTTTTTTATTAAGTCAATTGTGTATATTAAAGAATTTTTAATTCTTGTCTTTATTGTTATTCCCTCAATATTTGATTTGCAAGAGCAAGCACATGAATTTGGATTTTTTTCTAGTATTTTTAAGTATTCTTGAAGGTATTTTTGAAATCCTAATTTTTCCATTATAAATCCGCCTATTGTTCCAACCAAAATACCTGTTGAAATGTAGATTAATGTGATTTTTACTCCCAATATCCCTGCTAATACAAGCATTGCGATTTCGTTAATCATTGGTGATGTGATTAAAAAACTCATTGCTACTCCAAAAGGAATTCCTGCTTCAATAAATCCAATAAACAAAGGGATTGATGAGCAGGAACAAAAAGGGGTTACTGCTCCAAAAACTGATGCTAGTAGATGTGCTAATAGTTTTGGTTGTTTTTCTATATATTTTTTAAATTTGTTATTGTCTATGTAACTTCTTAAAAAAGAAATAATAAGAATTATAGAAAATAGTAAAAATAAAATTTTAAAAACATCGTATACAAAAAAATGTAATGAACTACCTAATTTAGTTTCTGCTGCTAGTCCAAATATTTGGTAAACAATTAGATCTGCAAGTTTAATAAACATCGTTTTATCTCCATATTAATTGACAGTTTTTAATATATATGCCAAAATAAGCATATAGTAATTTTATCATATGCCATTTATGGAATATTGTCAATTACAAAAGGATGTTCTTATGAAAAATAATTATTACGAAGAAAAAGTTAAAATATTAAAAGCGTTATCAAATCCTGTAAGATTAGAAATTATTGATTTTTTGTCGAATGGTGAAAAATGTGTTTGCGAAATTGTGGAAAATTTGCAATATGAACAGCCACATATTTCAAAGAGTTTAATAAAATTGAAAGAAGCAGGACTGATTAGAGATAGAAAAGAGGGGTTGAATGTTTATTATTCTTTAAAAATTTGTTGTTTGAAAGATTTTTTTAGTTGTTTGAATAAAATATTGGAAAATAGTAGTAAATAATTTCTTAGTAAAAAAAGAGAGCTTTAAGCTCTCTTTTTTTTAATCCATTGTTTTGTATCTTTTTAAAACAGTATCTTTTATGTAGTTATCATCTGATTTTAAAGCTTTGATTAAAACTTCATTATCAGGTTTAGCTCCCGCATTAATAAGTAATTCTACAATTTTAGGCTGTTTCTTTTGAATTGCATATGCAAGAGGTTTTGTGTATCCTGCTGATTGATTTACATCTGCACCGTATGCAATTAATGTTTCTACAATTTTTGCATCTTTTTGTCTAATTGCCATTAATAAAGGAGTTATACCTGCTAATTCTTTATTCGGGTCAACTTTATTATCTAAAAGCATTTTAACAACTTCATTTTGGTTGCTTGCAATTGCTACATATATTGCAGGTGTTTTCATAAATGTAGAGTCAGGGCTCATACCTGATTTAAGGAATAAGTCTACAAGTTGAACGTTCCCGTTGCTTATGGCACTAAAGAAGTTATATGTATTGTATTTAATGTCTTGTGCTTGGATTTTAGCTATGTATGCTTGGTGCATATCAGTTTCAGCATCAGCGTATACAGCTGTTTGGATTGCTATTAAAATAAATAAAAGTGATAGTATCTTTTTCATATTCCCTCCTATATTTAGAATTTTATAATAGCATTTTTTTTTATTTTTGTATACTATTTATTGCTTCTTCTGTTGAAAATGCAATATCTTTATGCCCGATTAGTTTTCTTAATCCTAATTTAAGGGTTGATGCTGCAACATCGCGGTTGTTGAATATTATAATAACTCTTACATTTTGACCTTTTAATGTTAAGATTAGGTCTTCCATAGCGAATACAGCTGATATATCTATACTTTTAAGATTTGAACAATCCAATATTACGTTACGATTATCCAATACATCATCAATTCTTGATGCAATTTGGGAAGCGGAGCCGAAAAATAGTGTTCCGTCAATGTGCATAATCATTGTTTTATTTTTCAAATCTTCATCAATGTAGTTTTCTTGAGAAACATCAGAAAGTCCTACAATTTTTATGTTTGTTTGTTTCGCTACATTTGCTGCGAATAGAACTGATGAAAGGACAACACCTACTCCTACAGCCAAAATTAAATCATCAAATATTGTGATTAAAAATACTAAAAGCATTACTAATAAATCGTTTCTTGGGGCTGCTTTTATAAGTTTTATAAATTTGTAATCAATGATACCAATTCCAACTTTGATTAAAATGCCTGCAAGTACAGCCAATGGTATTTTTGCTGCTACTGGAGCAAGAAAAACAATAATTAAAATTAATAATACAGAATGGATTATCCCAGAAAGCCTTGTTCTTCCCCCACTTTTGATGTTAACAGCTGTTCTCATCATTGCACCACAAGAAACAACTCCTCCAAATAATGCTGCAACGATATTTCCTATACCTTGTCCTATTAATTCCTGATTTGATTCGTGTTTTGTCTTTGTTAAAGAATCTGCGACTAAAGCTGTTAAAAGAGAGTCTATTGAACCTACAATTGCGAGTGTTAGTGCAATAGGAATTATTATCTCAATTTCTGATAATTTGAATGTCGGAATTGTAAGGTTTGGGAATGCTTGAGGGATTTCTCCGATAGTTTTTACATCAAAGTTAAATATTATTGCGGTTAAAGTCCCTAAGATAAGAGCTATTAATGGTGGTGGAATTATTTTAGCAAGTCTCTTAGGTGTGAAAAATACTATAAGCAAGGTTAAACCGCCAATAATTACACTGTGTAAATCTGAATTAGGTATTGATTTGAACACGTTAATTAAAGCTTCTACAGGTGTGCCGTTAAATTCAAGCCCTAAAAATGAATTTAATTGTAATAAAATAATTATTGCTCCAATACCGCTCATAAATCCTGAGATTACCGGGTATGGAATAAAATTAACGAGTTTACCAACTTTAAAAAGTCCTAGGATTATTTGGAATATTCCAGATAATAATATTGCCGCAAAAATTAAATTGGCATTATCAGAATGCATAGCAACAACAGAGGCAATTACGACGGTAAGCGGTCCTGTAGGCCCAGAAATTTGAGTTGGAGTCCCGCCAAATATTGAGGCGAGCATTCCTACAATTATAGAACCGTATATCCCTGCGGTTGCACCTAATCCGCTAGATACGCCTAAGGCTATTGCAAGAGGTAATGCAATTACTCCTGCAGTGATTCCGCCTAGTAAATCTCCTTTAAAGTTTGATAGTATCCCTGTTTTCATAATATAAATCCCCATATAGTCTTTCAAATATTTTTATATCAGAATATTTGAAATTTTACAAGGGGACTTATGTTTATTATTATTTTTTAGACAAGCCCTTCTTTAAGAGCTTTTACTGCAGCTTGAGTTCTGTCATCGACCACAAGTTTTTGGATAATATTACAAACGTGTGCTTTTGCGGTGTGTTCTGAAATTGTTAATTCTTGGGCTATTTCATTATTTGATAGTCCTTCAACTACAAGTTTTAACACTTCGTATTCTCTTTGTGTAAGATTTGCATGTTGTTCTTTAAACATTGCTCTAGACATTTGTCGAGGAGGAATTACTCCGCAATTTTTTTCTCTTAGTATCGGAACAACCTGAGGATCAAGCCACATTGCACCTTGTTCTACTGTTTTTATAATCATTTTTAAAGCATCTGTACTTATATCTTTCATTACATAAGCACAAGCTCCGGCATGGAGTGCATCTATGATTTCTTGTTCGCTTAAGTGTGATGTGAGGATTATTACTTTCGCTTTATTGTCAAATTCAAGGATTTTTTTAGTAGCTTCGATTCCTGAAATATCAGGTAAGCCTATATCCATTACAACTACATTTGGGTGTGTTGTTCTGTATTTTTCAACGGCTTCTTTTCCGCTTTGAGCTTCTGAAGCCACAATTATCTCATCTTGTCCTTCAAATAGAGATTTAAGTCCTACACGAATTAGTTTTTGGTCTTCTACAAGTAATATGTTTATTGTCATAATAATTTCTCCCTATATTACTTATAAAATTTTTATGAGTGTAATTAATCCCTTTTATATGAACTAATTATGACAATATTATAGTGTGTTAATTTGGAAATAAAATTTGTATTATAAATTTAAAATGAACAAAAATTTTTAAATTTCGTTATATTGATATAAAGCTTGTAAATATAATGATGAAATCTAAAAGGAGAGATTATGACAGAAGAAATTAAACAAGAAACTTGTAATTGTGAAAAATGGACAGTAAGTCCTGAATTTAAACAATTTTTGTTAACTATTTTAGCTTCTTTTTTAGGCTGTTTAGTTGCACTTTGCCTATACAGTGCAGCAATAAAGCCTAACCATAGACATTGCCCTCCACCTCCACCAAGATTTGAAGCAGTAAGACATTTTGATGTTTATCAAGGAGTTCCTCCAAGAGGAGATTTTAGACCTGATAGACCTCATAGACATCATAGATTAGATGCACCAGGTCCAAAAGCAAAAGATGTTAAAGCTCCAGTAAAAAAAGATGCTCCTAAAGCTCCTGCTCCAAAAGCATAATATTTTAAAAGCCTCTATTTTTAGAGGCTTTTTTGTTGTTATTTTAATTAAATCTTAATATTTTTTTGATAGCAAAATAAATTATTTTGAGTTATTATGTAAATGGTAAATATACATAAGGTGTATCATATGAAATATTCAAATTATTCAGCAGTAATTATCGGGAGCGGCATTGCAGGATTATATGCTGCATTAAAAATAGATCAACAGGTCAATCTTCCTGATGGTTTGTTATTGATTACGAAGTCAAAATTAGGTGAAAGTAATTCAATGTATGCTCAAGGAGGTATGGTTGCAGTAATGAAAGAAAATAAAGCTGATTCTACTGCTTCTCATATTTCAGATACAATTAAAGCTGGCGCCGGTTTGAGTGAATTTAATACAGTAAAATATATTTCAGAACATTCAGATGCTGTAGTAAAAGATTTATTAAAATTCGGTGTTGAATTCGATAGAGATGAAAATAATAACTTATGTTTTACCAAAGAAGCAGCCCATAGTGTAAGAAGAATTTTACATTCAGGTGGTGATGCAACAGGCAGAATGATAGAATTAGCATTATGCAAAAAAGTTAGTGAAAATAAGAATATAGAAATTTATGAAGATACAGATGCTGTAGAATTATTGGTAAGTGAAGGTCAATGTAAGGGTGTACTTGCTTTTAATGATGAAACTCAAGAATATGAAACTATTTATTCTCCTGCAGTTATTCTTGCAACAGGTGGTATTGGTCAATTATATAAATATACTACAAATCCAGTAGGTGCTACAGGTGACGGTTTAGCATTGGCTTATAATGCCGGAGCTGAAATGCAGGATATGGAGTTTGTTCAATTCCATCCGACATCTTTAGCTATTGATTGTGGAGAAAATAGATTTTTAATCTCTGAAGCTGTAAGAGGAGAAGGGGCTAAATTGTGTGATGCCGATGGAGTTGAATTCATGGCTAAATACGATGAAAGAAAAGAATTAGCTCCTCGAGATATTGTTACACGTGCTATTTTTAATGAAATGAAAGAAAATAATGTTGATAATGTCTACTTGAATGCAGCTTGTATTGATGCTAAAAAATTGGCAAAACGTTTTCCGACTATTTCTAAAAAATGTCAAGAAAATGGTATTGATATTTCAAGAGATTTTATTCCTGTTTCTCCGGCTGCTCATTATTATATGGGCGGGGTAAAAACAAATTTGAAAGGTGAAACATCTATTAATGGTTTGTATGCAATAGGTGAAGTGTCTTCTACTGGATTGCATGGTGGTAATAGGCTTGCTAGTAATTCGTTATTAGAATGTGTTGTTTGTGCTTATTCTGTTGCTGATTATTTAAAATCTGTTGAATTAAGAACGCCTAAACAAATTGATGAAAATATAAAATCTATTTTGGATATGTATTCCGAGGAAGATTCTGTTCTTGAAGAATTAGATATTCCGGAAATGAAAAAACAGTTACAAAACATAATGTGGAATAATGTAGGTATTTTAAGAGATAAAACCTCTTTAATAAATGCCATAAATGAGTTAAATAAATTAAAAATAGAATTCCCAAGGAAGTCAAAATGTTTGAGTCGAGATGAATATGAATTTAGAAATATGTTGACTGTTGCTATGTTAATAACTAATTCGGCAATAATGCGTAAAGAATCTCGTGGGGCTCATGCTAGAATAGATTATCCTGAAACATTGGATATGTGTGTGCATAGTAGAATTTCAAAAAGAGAAGGAGTGCCTGAACTTGTTAAGTAGTTTTTATGTAAAAGACCATGTAAAAATGGCGTTAATGGAAGATATCGGATATGGTGACATTACAACTGAAAATTTGGCTGGAGAAAATGATTTTCTAAAAGGAGAATTAAATACAAGAAGCGAAGGTGTACTTTGTGGGTGTGATGTATTTAAGACTGTGTATGAAACATTATCTGATAAAGTTGAAATAAAATTCTATTTTAAAGATGGTGACAGGATTAAAAAAGGAGATAAAATTGCAGATATTTCAGGTCCTGCAAAAGATTTACTTATGGGAGAAAGAGTTGCGTTAAATTATATTCAAAGAATGTCAGGAATTGCAACAGAAACTCGTAAATATCAAGATGCGATTGCTCCTTATTCTGCAAAAATTGTTGACACAAGAAAAACTACTCCAAACTTTAGAGCTTTTGAAAAATATTCTGTAAAAGTTGGTGGTGGAGCATTACATAGATTTAATTTATCAGATTGTGCAATGATAAAAGACAATCATATAAGACTTGCAGGCTCATTAACTAAGGCTGTAAATAAACTGCGCGAAAGTATTTCTCATGCACATAAAATAGAAGTTGAATGTGATACTATTGAGCAAGTAAAAGAGGCAGTATCTGTAAAAGCCGATATAATTATGCTTGATAATATGTCTGTAGAACAAATGAAACAGGCTGTAGATATAATTAATCATCAAGCAATAGTAGAAGCTAGTGGAAATGTAAAATTAGATACAGTTAATGCAATTGCATCAACTGGTGTTGATATAATATCATCAAGTGCTATTGTTGCGAAAGCTCCTACTTTGGATTTGGCTTTAGATATGTAAATCAAGAGTGATAAGTTTATTATAAAAACGTCTGGACTATTTATTATCCAGGCGTTTTTAGCAAAATTTGAAATTTTTTATAAATTTTTTGTAAACTTTCTTAAAATACATGGCAAAAAATTTTTTTCTTTGTTTTAAAATAAATGTAGAAGATATACATTTATAAATTTGGTGAAAAAATGAAGGTAAACTCAATACAACAAGATTTGACCCTTAAACAGGGTAACTTAAGGCTCCATTCGGAATCTCCGAACATTAGAGAGAAGAATTATGCGGGCGTGTATAAAAATAATAGAGGATATAATGCAGATTATTGTGGCAGTTTTACGGGAAAGAGTGAAGCTGCCACAACTGTTATAAAAAAGAATTTTTTAGATAAAATTCTTGCAAGTAATTGGTTCGGTAAATTTGCAAAATATTCTGAAGAACACAATATTTCAGCTAGTGCATTAATTGCTTTAGTTTTAGCAGGAGTAATGAGACCGGCAACTATTTTAGCTTTACCTGGTAAAAAGGATAAAGAAGATAAAATATATGCAGCAGGTCACTCAATGGCATCTGGTATTATAGGATTTTTAGTTTCTACAGCAATTACAAGTCCTTTTGATGAATCAATTAAGAAAATATTTGATAGTAAAAAATTTGGATCAGAAAAATTTAAAGCAATGGATGCAGAAATTGCAAGATTGAAGGCAGAAAAAGATGCCGGAACAATTACAAAAGAGGCAAAAGCTACTCTAAAAGCAATGTCGAAAAAAAGAGCAGCATTAAGTACATTAGTAAAAAATATTCCGGATTGGGTAATTGGTGTTCCAAGAGCAATTTTAACAATTGCATTAATCCCTCCAATTTTGAAATATGTATTTGGAGTAGAAAAGAAAAAGAAACCTAAACCTGAACAAGAAAATAATGTGAATAATACAGTAAATAAAATGGAAACCCCACAAATGGATTTTATCGAAAAACCTGCTTTTCAGCAATTCAAAGGAGGTGTTAAATAATGAATATAACAATTAATTCTAACACCTATGCAAATAATAGATTATACAACCAAAAACAAAATAATAATAGCTATAAACCAAATTTTAAAGCAAACGCAGCAAGTACAGTATCAGATGCAGCAGAACAAATTTTAGAAAAAGCATCAAAATCAGAATCTAGTTTATTTAAACCTATTACAGATGCATATGAAAAAATGACTGATTCTATTGCGGATAAATTTACTTCCAAGTTTGTTGATTTTAAACCTTTGGATTGGTTAGCAGATAAGTTAAAAAATAGTAAAAATCTTTTCCAGCATTGTTTAACAGTAGGTTCTGTAATTACAAGTGGTTTGTATATGCAAAGAACTTTGACAAATAAAGAATTGGATAAAGACAGAAAAAATACATTAGCCGTAAACCAAGGTTTAACTTTTGCAGTATCTACAGTTGGTGCTTATGCATTAGATAAATATGTAAAAGGCTGGTGGGATAATGTTACAGCAAGATTTGCTGGACATTTATTAGGTGATAATAAATTTTATTCAGATTATTTAGCTAACAAGGCTGCTGTAATAAAAGAAAATAAAGAATTATTAGCAGCTTCAAAAGGAAGTAATATAAAACCTGAATTAAAAGAAATGCCAAGTGTAATAAAATCGATAGAAAATAATTCTTTTTATAAATCATTGTTGTCAAATGCAGGGGATGATGCTAAGACTTTAATGACAAAAGTTAAAGGTATGAGCCCTTTAAGAACAATGATAGTATTTGGTTTTGTATACAGATACTTTGTACCGGTAGTTGTAACTAAACCAGCTAATATTCTTTGCGAAAAATATTTAGCTCATAAAAAAGCAAAAACTGAAAATAAACAAAATGCGTAATAAAACAAAACATAAAACAGAATTATTACTATATATGTAGTAATAATTCTGTTTTTTATTGAAAAAAAAAGACTTTTATGTTATATTTTCGAGTGTAGATGGGGTAAGACAGTGGAAAAAGATTACTTGGATTTAGATTTAATAGCTAAAGAATGTAACCTGTTAGATGAGTCTGATGTAAATTCTGTTGTTCAAAAAATTCAGGCCCTTGATGAGGTTTATGAAAGATGTAATCTTGTTAAAATTTATAATTATTTTTTGAGTATTTGTAAAAATCCTGAAATTTTGATGAATATTATTCAATGTATGGATAGAATTAGAGATAATGACACTCTTGGTCCTCTTTTAGATTTGTTGTTAATGAAAAATATTGATACAGAAAAAGAATCTTTTATAAATGTTAGGGCAATGTGTGCAAAAGCAATTGCAAATTTAAAAGATACATCTGCTGTTACTCCACTTTTATATTGCTTAAATAACAAAGATGAAAATTATAAGGTAAGACTTGCTTGTGCTGATGCTCTAGGACGTATTGGGGATAGATATGCAGTAGCTCCTTTGATAGAAGTTGTAAAAGATGAAGATGAAAAATCTGTATATTTGAGAGAAACTGCAGCTTCAGCTCTTGGAATGCTTGGGGATTTGAGAGCAGTTGATCCTTTGGTAAGTATTTTAGAAACTCAAAAAGGGATTTGGAATAAATTTACTTTTTTGAAAGAACGTGTAATTGAGGCTTTAGGAAAATTAAGACTAGATGATAATGAACGAGTTTTTAATGCCTTAAAAAATTCTCTAATGGACGAATCTCCTCAAATCCGTATAAATGCAATAGAGGCAATTATGGATAGTGAAAATCCTCAGGCTGTAGATACTATAAAAACTTGCCTTTTAGAAGATGAAGATGAAGAAGTTAAGAAAAATGCTTTGATTGCTTTGTATAATCTTGTTGGAAGAGAAATCTTAGATGAGGTTGCAAATGGGGCAAATTATCCTGATGCTTTGAAATTGGAAGCTGTTTCAATGATATCTGAATATGAAGAAGATGAGGAAAATAGTGAAGATGAGTAGCCGAGGAATTGTTCTTCTTTCAGGAGGACTAGATTCTCTTGTAAGTTTAGGATTAGGTATAAAAGATTATGGAGTATCTCTTGCTTTAACTTTTGACTATGGTCAAAAGTCTGTAAAATATGAAATAGATGCATCGAGAGCAATTTGTGATTATTACAAAATTGAACATAAAGTAATAAATTTGGATTGGCTTAAAAATATTACTCATACATCTCTTGTAAGTGATAAAGAAATTCCAGAGGGAAAAGAACTTGAGGATTCTGTTAAATCAGCAAAAAGTGTATGGGTGCCTAACCGAAACGGATTATTTTTGAATATTGCAGGATGTTTTGCTGATAGTGAAAATTATGATTATATATTGATAGGTGCAAATAAAGAGGAAGCTCAGACTTTTTCTGATAATACTCAAAATTTTATAGATAAAATTAATGCAGAGTTTGAATATTCTACTCAAAAACAACCTAAAGTTGTTGCACCCTTGATAAATTCTGACAAAAATGATATAGTAAAGCTGGCATTGGATAATAAAATTCCGCTTGAATACGTAAGAAGCTGTTATGCAGGAGGCGAAAAACATTGCGGGAAGTGCGAATCTTGTACTAGATTAAAAAATGCTTTAGAGTATAACCATGACACATATTATATAAGGAAACTTTTTTGAAGACACAATTTTTAGATCAAGAAATTAAATATGAAGGCTGGCAGCTATCTCCTCATTGGATTTACAAAAATTTTAAAATTCAAGGGGATGCAACTGTTGCATTTATTGGAGAATGCGAAGTAAAACTTACTGAAATGGTAGATATTGAAGATGTTATAAACAATGAACCTATTTATAGTAAATCGATGTTGAGTTTTATTTCTGAACAATTTAATGTTGGGTTAGTTGAAGGGGTTTTTAGACAAAGACTTTTGATTTGTATAATAAAAGAAGCTCTTGAAAAAAGAGGTTTTGTAATTAGAAGAAATGGTGATGATTTATTTTTTGAGGATAAGAAATTAACTGTTTCAATTGCTACAAAATCAGTAAATTCAATATTAATTCATACAGGTATAAATATTGATTCTACAGGAGCTCCAGTAAAAGCAAGCGGTTTAACTAGTGAACTTGGGATTACTGATATCAAGTCTTTGGCTGATGAAATTTTAAAAAAATATTCAGAAGAGATAGATGATATAATTTTAGCATCTACAAAGGTAAGAGGTGTATAATGGAAGAAGATTCAAGAAGACCTTCGCATATAAGTTATAAAGAATATCAAAAAAAAGTTACTAAAAATCCAAATGAAGGGATTATTATTTTTGTATCAGCATTTTTTATTTTGCTGCTGCTCTTTTTAGGTATTGCAAAACAAATTTCTCCTGAAGTAGATGTATCTATTGGTGATGAAAATAATGCTGTTACAAGTTCAGGTTCAGAATTGGATAAATCATCTGTTGATGAAAGATTAAAGTTGCTTCAGGAAGAAGATAATGGAGCTAAAAAAGAAGATGAAACTTTTGCAACGGAATTAGATGAAAAAGTTGTGTTACCTGATCATAAAAATGATGATAAAAATAGCTCTAATAATTTAGGAAAAACAGAAGATACGGTTACTTTACCTGATAAAGATGCAAATCCTAAACCTGCAGAAACTGCTTCTCCTGCGCCAAAACCTGTTCAAGTTCAGCAGCAGGCTGCATCTGCGAAAGTTGTTGTAGGTTATTATGCAACAAAAGAACAGGCTGAAGTTGCGAAGGGAATTATTGCTGAATCAGGTATGAATATTTCTCCCTATGTTAGAAATATAGGTGGGGCATATACTATTCAAGTAGGTTCTTATTCAACACGTGAGAAAGCTCAAAGTGTTGCAAATGATTTATTAAGAAATAATTATCCTGCAAGAATTATTATGGAATAAATGTTGATACAAAATAAATAAAAAGATCTTTAATCTAATGATTAAAGATCTTTTTGCATATATTAATTTTTAAAAATTTAATTAAACCAATTGCAAGCATCGCCTTTGCAAAGAATATTTTCAAGGCTAGACATTACATCTTCTTTAGTCATTTCATATGTTACAGGCGTAATTGAAATTTTATTATTTTTTACAGCTGCAATATCTGTATTTGAGTCTTCAGCTTCTGTTATTAATTCTCCTGCCATCCAGTAATATACTTTACCTCTAGGATCTATTCTTTTTTCGTAGTTATCTGTGAACATTTTTCTTCCAAGCTCTGTTATTGCTACTCCTGCAATATCTTCTTCATCAAGAGCTGGAATATTAATATTTAAAATACTTTTTTTAGGGAAACTAAATTCTTTTAGTTTTGGAAGTAGAAGATTTACAAATTTTGCAGCATATTTGAAATGTTCATATTCATAATTCATACTAGCTAAAGACATTGCAATACTAGGAACTCCAAGCATAGCTCCTTCCATTGCACAGCTTACTGTTCCTGAATATAAAATATCAGCACCTAAATTGGGGCCGTGGTTAATCCCTGAAATTACAATATCAGGTTGTTCTTCTTTTGATAAAATCGCATTAATACCTATTTTAACGCAGTCTCCAGGTGTTCCTGTCGTTACCCAAGCTCTTTTTACCCCATGATATGCTTCCACTTCTTCTACACGCAGAGGTGTGTGAAGTGTTAGAGAATGTCCAGCTGCACTTCTTTCCCTGTCAGGAGCTATAACATATACATCATGTTGTTGTGCTAAAGTTTCTGTAAGACATCTAATTCCATTAGCTGCTATACCGTCATCATTTGATACTAATATTTTCATATCTCTCCTTTAAAACCTTATTAAATCCAGTAATTATATAATACTATAACTATTTAAAAGTTAAAAGTATTAACTTTTGTAACAAAATATAAGGTTGATATTAAAAATATAGCAATTATATATACTAAAAATTTTTTATATACATGACACGAGGAAAAGCATAAAACGAGGAATCAAAAACACGTTTTATTGCACACTACACTTCACACTATTACGAGGAATTATTCAAAGAATTCCAACGTCGTTTTCGAAAGGGAACGGCGTTTTTTTTATATTACAATAACCAAAATAACTTGTTATTTTAAAACAACAGCTAAAACTTCAGCAAGTTTACCTGATTTATTATTTTTAAATTTAATTTCTTTTTTTGTTTCTGCTGGGGTAAACTCTGATTTTTGATAATTGATTAAGTATTTCATGAATTCAGGACTAAACATCTTACTCCTTTACTACACTAAAATTCCCTACACACTTTGTATATATATAAAACCACAAAAAAGTTAATTATTGTCATAAATTTACAAATTATTTACAATAATTAATGAGATGTTATAATTTTTATATATAAGGATTTTAGTTATGCGTCAATCTTCAATCATAGATATAATTTCCCCGATTATGGCAGGTCCATCAAGTTCTCATACTGCAGGAGCTGTTAGGTTGGGACTTTTGGCTAGGAATGTTTATAATACTAAGCCTGATAAAATTACCTTTAAATTATATAATTCTTATGCGCATACAGGGAAAGGCCATGGTACTGATAAAGGCTTGCTTGCTGGGATTTTGGGCTTTTCTGTTGATGATGTAAGAATTAAAAATGTTTTTGATACTCCTGAAGCTCAAGAATTGAATTATAGTTTTGAGTTTTTAGATGATTTTAATAGACACCCGAATGCTGTTGACTTTATATTTGAAGGCGGATTGAATATGACAGTATCTGGGGATTCTATTGGCGCTGGGGAAATTTTGCTGACTAAAATTAATAATTTCTCAGTAAATTTAGACGGAAAATATAATACATTGCTCGTTGTGTATGAAGATGTTCCCGGTGTAATTTCAGCTGTTACTCATATTATTCAAGAAGATAATGTAAATATTGCATCATTACATTGTGATAGAAGCGGTAAAGGTAAAGATGCTTCTATGTGTATTTGTGTAGATGGTGAATTATCCAAAAGATGTTTAAATGCAGTAAGTGATTTAAAAAAGATGTATATTGTCAGATATATTAAGAAATTAGAAAGTTAATAAGATATGGACCAAGTAATAACTACTTTTAGACAATTATATTATACTTGTAAGGCTTCAAATAAAAAAATATATGAGGTAGCACTTGATAACGAAGCTTCAAAAGGAGAATATTCTGAATATGCTGTTCGTTTGCAGGCTAAAAAAAGTTTAGATGCAATGAAAGAGGCTATTAAAATTGGACTAAAGTCTACAGAAAAATCTCCAAGCGGTATGAGTGGAGATGATTGTAATAAGTTACAAAATTCTAATTGTTCTTCTATTTTAGGTGATACCGCAAGAAAAATTATGATATATGCATTGGCAACAAGTGAGCAAAATCTTAGAATGGGGACGATTGTTGCTTGCCCGACTGCTGGATCTTGTGGAATTGTCCCGTCTGTTTTAATTGCTTTTGCAGAAGATAATAACATTCCAGAAGGGGATCAGATAAATGCTTTAATTACAGCAGGAGAAGTTGGTAGACTTGTTTCAAATAAAATGGCTTTAGCTGGTGCCGTTGGTGGCTGTCAGGCAGAATGTGGTGTAGCTGCAGCTATGGCTTCGGCTGCTTTGACTCAAATGAGAGGCGGAAACGTAAAACAAGTTATTAATGCTGTTGCATTGGCTTTGAAAAATATTTTAGGTCTTACATGTGATCCAGTATGTGGTTTGGTTGAAATACCTTGTGTAAAAAGAAATCCGTTTTTGGCAATTCATGCTGTAACAGCGTCAGAGCTTGCTATGGCGGATATAATTTCTAAAATTCCTATTGATGAAGTTGTAGATGCAATGGAGCAAACAGGAAAATTAATGTCGCCTTTATTAAAAGAAAGCTCTCAAGGTGGACTTGCAAAGACAAAGACTGCCATTGCTCTTGAAAAAAATATTTTAAAATAATTGTTTTGTAAACATATGTAACAAAATTGAAGAAAAAAAGCAATTTTGTGGAATTTATATCCTTAGTATATATATAAGAGATATGAGTATAATACTAAGGAGATATAATTATGACAACTGGACGTGTTGATGCAATCGGATTTGAAGATAAGACAAATAGACCTTCATATTCTACTCAAGTAAAAAAGAAAAATCCTTGGGAAAATATAGGTGCCTTAATGAACGGTTTCGGGTCATATATTAATAATTTGCCGGATAATTTTAATAGTGCATTTACTGTTGGAAAGCAAGGCGGTACTCAAGAAGTCGGGGCGTTTAAAGCTTAGATTTTTTGCAAAAAGTTTTTCTTTGTAATAAACTAATCTTCGAAAGAGGATTAGTTTATTTATGTTATTAACAGCCGATATTGGAAATACAAGTATTACACTAGGTTTATTTGACGATGATGCGTTGATTGAAGAATATAGATTAGCGGCAGATAAGGATTTGTCTTTAGAAGAATATGAGGTTTTATTAAAATCTTTATTCCGTAATTATAATGTAGATGGTTGCATTATATCATCTGTTGTTGAAGAGTTGACTAAAAAATTTAAAACATCTGTTGATAATGTATTTAAAATTGATTCTATGATTTTATCCACAGATATTAATACAGGCATAAAAATAGCTTTGGATAATCCAAAAGAAGCTGGTGCTGATAGAATTGCAAATGCTGTTGGTGCGTATGTTTTATATAAACATCCTGTTATTGTTGTTGATTTAGGTACCGCAACTACTTTTGATGTTGTTGATTCTAATGGTGATTTTATCGGCGGAATTATAACTTTAGGAGTGACTTCTCAATTAAAAGCATTGAATAAATTTACATCAAAATTGCCTAGAATAGAGGTTTCTCTTTCTAATAATGCAATAGGGCATAACACAAATGATGCAATTCTGTCAGGAGTTTTGAGAGGTACAGCATCTATGATTGACGGTTTAATTGAACAATGTGAAAAAGAACTAGGATCTAAAGTTATTGTTGTTGCAACGGGTGGATATTCTGGTTTGATTTCAAATTATTTGAAAAGACCTTTTGATTTTATAAATCCTACATTAACTCTAGAAGGTCTCAGATATTTATATCAAATTAATAAATTAGATGTCGTAGGTGAATTGCAGAAAGTTTCCCATTAAATTTTCGTTCCAAACTTGAACATTATTAGGAACAGATAAAACAACCGGTGCAAAATTCCAAATATATCTGATTTTTGATTTTACTAAAAAGTCAGCAGTTTTCTGTGCAAATTGTCTTGGAACTGTCAAAATTGCGATATCGACATCATTATCTTCTGCGATTTGTGGTAATTCTGATATATTTTTAATTTCCATTCCATTGATTATTTTGCCTATTTTTTTAGGGTCATTATCAAATAGTGCGATAATATTCAAACCATAATCTGTGAAATTTCCGTAATTTGCAATTGCAGTACCTAGGTTTCCTGCTCCGATTATGAAAGCTTTTTTATTTTTTTTGAAACCAAGAGTTTTTTCTATGGCTATTTTTAGTTCTTTTACGATATAGCCTACTCTGCTTTTGCCCGAATTATCAAGGTAATTTATATCTTTTCTGACTTGAGAATCATCAATGTTTAATAATTGGGCAATTTGTTTGCTTGAGATAAATTCTGTCTTATTATTTATAAAATCAGATAAAATACAATGATATAGGGTTAATCTGTTTATAACTTTTTCTGGTATTTTTTTATCCATAATATAATTATATCACGAAGTTTAATCTTGACTAATTAAACTAAAAAAAATGACGAGGTTGCAATCTAACTTCGTCAAAGCTTATGAATTATATATGTATTGTTGTGTTAGCTCCAATTCTTTCTAAACGATTTGATTTTTTCTCTATTTAATATATACCCAATAACTAATTCTTTTTAACTATGTATAAAGAAATGTTACTAATTCTAAAGAATTAGGTTTTAGAAGTTTTTTAATCTAAAGGATTAGTTTTTAATAATGTGGAAGGAGTATTATATAAAAGAGCAAAAAAAATGACGAGGTTGCAATCCAATCTTCGTCAAATCTTATGAATTATATATGTATTGTTGTGTTAGCTCCAGCTCTTTCTATTCGATTCGATTTTTTCTCTATATTATATATATACCCTATAACTAATTCTTTTTAACTATATGTAAAGAAATATTACTAATTCTTTAGAATTAGCTTTTAATATTTAGCAGTCTAAAGAATTAATTATTAGAGCGGCTTTCTTCTTCTTTAACAAAGTTTGCTAATTGCTCTAGATGTTTGTCTTCTATCGCATCAATAAGATCTTTTACTGATTTTAAGCGATTTAGAGCAAATCCTGTTTCTGCCAACAATACACAATCGTTGCATAATCTATAGCCTTCATATTCAATAGAGCCTGCAAGGCATTTGTTTTCGCCACAGCAGTCGCAATCAAAATATTCATCTATAATATCCGGGTTGTCTTCAATATCGTCTAATCTCATTTGTTCAACAACTTGTGACATTTCTTCTATAATTTCTTTTTCTGTTTTCATTTTTATTCCTATTTAATTAATTCATTCATTTTTGTAACAGCTTCTGCAAGTCCTGTAAATACTGCGCGAGAGATAATACTGTGACCAATATTTAGTTCGTGTAAGCCTTTGATTTCGTGCATTCTGTGAACATTTTCATAGTTTAGTCCGTGTCCTGCATTAACTTTCAAACCTAGTGATTGAGCTAATTCTGCTGATTTTTTTAATTTTTGGAATTCTTCTTCTTCCTCTTTATACCCAAAAGATTCAGCATAAGAGCCTGTATGCATTTCAATGAATTGGGCACCTGTTTTAGCAGAAGCTTTTACTTGTTCTTCTTCTGGATCAATAAATAGACTTACAATAATTCCTGCATCAATAAGCGGTTTTATAAACTCGGTTACTTTATCTAATTGTCCAGCAACATCAAGTCCGCCTTCTGTTGTAACTTCTTGTCGTTTTTCAGGGACAAGACAGATTGAATAAGGTTTTATATCAAGTGCTATTTTTTGAATATCTTCTGCCATAGCCATTTCAAGGTTAAGTCTTGTTTTTAGCATATTGATAAGTGAATATACATCTTCATCTTTGATATGTCTTCTGTCTTCTCTCAAATGTGTTGTAATTGAAGACGCTCCGTTTGCTTCTGCAATTTCTGCGGCTTTTTCAACGCTTGGTTCTACTCCGCCTCTTGCATTTCTTAGAGTTGCTATATGATCTATATTTACGCCTAATAACATAATTTGACCTCTTTTCTTTTTTATTTTTTCAGGTGTTCTTTATTGATTTTTAAAAGGGCTGTGTATGAAGGTAAAATTGTTGTTTTGCCTGCAGTTGTAGCCTTATCAATAGCTTTTTTTATATTTGGTTCTACAATAATTTTTTCTTGTGGAATTCCAGCATATTTCAATCTTGTAGCCATGTCATTTGCACGACAGCCTGATGTGATAACAAGTTTTTCGGCATTTTTTAATTGCTCAAAATCACTATCCCATAACCAAGAGATATCGCGACCGTCTGCATAATTATCATTGATAGCTATTACAATATTTGATTTTAAGTCAACGGTTTTTAATACTTCACTTGCTCCTGTAGGATTTTTAATAAGTTGAATTACTGCCGGATTTCCGTTAATTGTTCGTTTTTCAGTTCTACCGAAAATTGCGTGGTATGTATTAAGAGATTTTTGAATTTCTTCTTGGTTCATACCTGTTTCAAATCCCAAAGAAATTGCTGCAAGAGCATTGTACGCATTATAAAGTCCTGCAAGATTAACTTTGAACTCAAAACTTATTCCTCTGTTTCTTACAGTAAGAACAGAATAGTCATTATAAACTTTTACATCAGCAGAATAATTACATTCGTGTCTTTTATACCCGCATTTTGGACAATAGTAGTGTCCTTGTTGAGCAAAGAATTGTTTTGAATATTTTAATTCTTCTCCGCACATACAATTAAAAACTTCTGTTGGAGCATTTGATTTGTGTTCATAGCTGCAATCATATTCAACGTTTTCAAAACCGTAATATACTGCGTATTTTGTTCTGTCAAATGTTGCTACAATTGGGTCGTCTGCGTTTAAAATTAGTTTTAAATCAGGATTTTTATCAATTGCATTCTTGATAAATTCTGCAGTAGTATTTAATTCACCGTATCTGTCTAGTTGATCTCTGAATAGGTTTGTAACTACAAGGTAATCTGATTTCATATAATCATATAATTTAGTTAAATATGCTTCATCAGATTCAATTACGGCGTAATCATATCTTTTTAGCGGTGCAATTGATAGTGCAAATACATTTGCGACACCTGTGAGCATATTAGCACCTTTTAAATTGTGTACAACTTTTTGATGAGCTGTTTCAAGGATATGTGCAATAAGTCCGGAAGTTGTTGATTTGCCGTTTGTTCCTGTGATTGTGATAATTCTTTTTTTGATATATTTAGAACAATACTTTAAAAAATCTGGGCAAATTTTTAAAACAAGCATTCCTACAAAAGAAGTGCCTGATGATTTGTTCAATAATCTTATTCCAATATATGCGCATCTTGCAATTATTAAAGACAGGTAGAATTTTAGTTTACTAATCATAAATAGTCCTTTAGACGTATTCTATTTTTATTGACATTATTTTATACTTCTCTAATATAATACAAAAGTAAGAATAATAAAAATGTATTTATTTATCGCAATAATTTTTATAGCAGAATTAATAATTGCCATAACTATTATAAATTATATAGTAAAAGCAGATAAGTTAGTATGCCGTTACAATACTTATGTAGAGGCTTTTAACCCGTTATGTGAAACTTGTCTGCAATATATAAGATGTGTGGTTACAAATGTAAATCAGTCATTTGAAAAAGTATTTGTGTTTATTAGAAAGAAAAGAGAGCAAATATTTTATAAATTCATTATAATGACAGCATTATATTTATTTTTAATTGTATTCAAAATAAAGACAACTAATTTCTCTAATATTTATAAATTAATCGGCGCAATTCGTGATGTAGCAACGGATTTCCTTGTTTAGCTTGTAATCTTGAAAAAAATATGTTAAAATAAAAAACGAAAGATGAGGTTATGTTATGAGTAAAAACAAATCATTAATGTTTGGTATGGGTTTGCTTGCAGGTGTTGTTGGCGGGCTCATCGCAGGAGTTCTTTATGCTCCAAAATCAGGAGAGGAATCAAGACGTCAAATTAAAGATGCTGCTTGTGAATTATATGAAAAAAATTCTCCTGCAATTAAAGAAGCTAAAAAGCAAGCTCTTGAAAATATTGATTTAATGAAATATAAGCTTGAAAGGCAATTTAGAAAATTTAATAATATGATAAAATCAAAGAAACTTCTAAAAGCAAAAGAATTAGAAGAAATGGATGACGAGTATAACAACTACTAAAAAAGGAACTTATTAAATGGAGATGTCACAAATAGCGTTAAATCAAGGGTTAACTTTCTTAGCTTGGGCTACAGGTATTGTTGTAATTGTTGTTGCAGGCTTTTTAGTTAAACTATTGATTGACCTTTCAATTCTTACAAAGAATTTGAATCAAACTTCACTTATTGTAAATACAGAATTAAAACCGACACTTAAAGAATTAAATGAAACATTAAGCTCAATAAACGAGATTGTAAAAAATACAGATAAGGGAGTCGGTGATTTTAAATCAGCTGTTGGAAACTTTATCGATAAGACGAAGATTGTTTCAGGAACACTATTTAGTGGATTAATAAAAGGTTTTACAACTGCTTATAATCTTTTTAGAAAATAGTAGTTTCCGGTGATTAATTCTTAAAACTAAATTGTTAGAATATATATGAAACAGTAAAGGAGTAATAAATTATGTCAGCAACTAAATTTTTAGCAGGTTTTATTGTAGGTGGCGCAATCGGTGCTATTGCAGGGATTTTGTTAGCTCCAAAATCAGGAGAAGAAACTCGTGCAATGTTAGCTGATGGTGCTAAAGAAGCTATGAAAAGAGCTGATGAAACCGTTAAAGAAATTCAATCAAAAGCAGATGATGTTGTTTCTGATATGCAGAAAAAAGGTGATGAGATTAAAGAAAAACTTCAAAACCTTATTAATCAGCAAAAAGAAGCAAAACAAGAAGCTTAGTTACTAATATAGGTAGAAATTTAGAAAATTGATTTCTACCTATATTTTTTTGATTATTTTATAGAAAGGAGATAGCAAATGAAAAGATTTAGAAGTGTCGGGGGGGGGGCAGTTTAGAGCTTATTCCTCAAAACTTAAGTGAAGTATTTAAGTATTTAGTGCTGAGTCAAGCAGCACGTTTGGGATTTACTTTAGCTGAGGTCTTGATAACATTAGGAATAATAGGTGTTGTAGCAGCATTGACAATGCCTTCTTTAGTTGTTCATTATAAAGATAAACAAACAGCTATTGCATTAAAAAAATTTTATTCTTCTATGTCGCAGGCTTTAAATGCTGCAATTGCTAAAAATGGAGAAACTGAATCTTGGGGTGCTGATAATTTTGTAAATTCAGGTGATAGTGATACTGGGGATGCTTCTACAGATGATGCAAATAATAAAGATATGGTAAGAGCGAATATTACCCCTTTTATCAAAGAGTTGAAATTATTAAAAGATTGTGGACGAAAAGCGGATGGATGTTTCCCAGATGGTATGATTAAAAGACTTGATGGTACTAATGATAGAAATATAGAACGTCAGACTAGATATTATAAGGTTATATTATCTGATGGTACTATGCTTGCTTTAAGTGGAGGAGAATTGGCTGCAACCTCAAATTTTGAAATATGGGCGGATATAAATGGTAGTAAATCTCCTAATACTTTAGGAAAAGATGTTTTTATGTTTGCAATAAAAAATAATAAATTCGAACCTTATAGTACTGTATCTACAGGTGATATGATTAATATTTGTTCTCCTTTTCAAAATAAGGATGGGGCATCAAGAGGATATAGTTGTGCTAATTGGGTGTTACAAAATGAAAATCTAGATTATTTATATTGCGATGATTTGAATTGGCAAACTAAAACAAAATGTAAATAAATTTTTATCAGATCTACTATTCTTGATGATGCACTATTTTGTTTTAGTTATTATTATTATTTAGTGCATCATCAAGAGCTTTTTCAAGAACAGTAATTTTATTTTCTAATACTTGAATTTTTGCTTCTGCAGATGTATTTGAGATTGAGCCTTTTTCTAATTCTCTTTTATAAGCATTAAATTTTTCTTTTAATGAAGTGTATAAAGGCGCAAAGAAAAATATTGCGGAAATTTCACCTAAAATGAATACAATCAATGTATAAAGAGCCATATTCAAATTTATTGAGAATGGCGTAATATGTAAAATTTGACCTATTTTACTGCTAAGAAGAGTAATACCTGCTGTATCTTGGTAGTTCATTATGATTAAAAAACATAAAATTAATGTTGCTATAATTGATATAATTTGCATTTTATCTAGCTCCTTAAGTATTTTAGAACCTTGTTAATTTTTTCATCAGGTTCGATTTGTAATTCTATTATTTCATTTCCAAAAGGTTTTGTAAACCTCAAGTAGTATGACTGTAAAACTTGTTCATCGGTTTTAACTTTACCTTGTCCTGCTCCGTATAAAGTGTCATTGTATACAGGGTGATTAATACTTTTCATATGTACTCTTATTTGGTGAGTTCTGCCTGTGATCAAAGTAAGTTCTACATATGTGTATTCTTTAAATCTTTCAATAACTTTTACGATTGTCCTGCTTGGTTTTCCATCGTCTCTTGTCATCATTTTGTGAGGTTGGTTAGGGTTTCTGCCTATTGGAGAATTTATTTCAAATTCATCTTCTTTTATTACACCTTTTACAACTGCTCGATATTTTTTTGTAATAGTGTGATTTTTAATCTGGTCTGCTAAAAATTCGTGAGCTTTATTATTTTTTGCAATCATTAATAATCCAGATGTGTTGCGGTCTAATCTGTGCAAAATACCTCGTCTGAATTCTCCGTTAATATCTGAAAGATTATTATTAAACTTGTATAAAAGAGCGTTTACAAGAGTATTTTCTCTTTCTATTGTAGTCGGGTGTGTAAGCATTCCAGATGGTTTGTTTACAACAAGCATATTTTCATCTTCATATACAATTTCAATTGGAATATCTTGAGGTTTAATTTCAAGCTTTTCTTCTTCAGGTATTTCAAAGTCAATTTTATCGTTTTCTTTTAAAATATATGAAGGCTTTTTTATTGAATCGTTAATTTTTACATTTCCTGATTTTATAAAGTTTTGAATTTTAGAACGTGATAAATCAGGAGTTATTTCTGATAAATAACTGTCTAATCGTTTATTTTCATCATTTTCGTCAATGTAAATTATCATTTTGTTTTCTTTATTAATATCATAATGATTAGAGCAATGACTCCAACATTTATGAGTATATCAGAAATGTTAAATACTGGAAAGTTTATAAAATTTAATTGAAAATAATCTCTAACATATCCGTATATAATTCTTTCATGTAAATTCCCTGCAATTCCTGCTGATAAAAGAGCAATAAAAAAGCAGGATTTTAATGAAATTGATTTTAGATTATGAATTACATGCAATGCAAGCAAAACAAGTGCAATCATTGATAGGATTATTAATAATTCTCGTGAATTTTGTAAAATACTAAATGCTGCTCCTGTATTTTTAATATAATTAAGTGAAAATACAGGATTTGAAAGTCTATAACCATGGATTAATTTATCAACAAGAATATTTGATAAATATAAATCTGTAAAAATAAAGAATACATAACAGATTACAAAATATATAAACTTACTTGTTTTTTCCATTTTCAGCACTTTCTTTTTTATCTTCTAATTTTATAAATTTATTTTCAGGGATAACATTTATTCTTGTCATAATAAAAGCTAAGCCGCCCATATATACTCTTATTTGATTATCTGTATAGTTTTCTGCTCTTGTAATTCCTATTGATGCAACTGCATATTCATTTACGTTGTCTTTGTTAGATAAGAAAACTCTTTCTAAAATATTATCATCAGGCATTTTTCTGAATGCATCATCTGATTTTGTTTGCGGATATACGATATTTTCTTTATTAATAGATGCTATTACAACGCTATCTTTGGGTGCATCTACTTTTAGTGTTGTTGTATAATCTTTATTTGCACCGATTTGTTTAGGAGCGTTCAGCTCAATGTTAATATATCTGGCATCTCCATATTTAAGTGTAGATGTTTCTTCTATAATTTTTTCTGAATTAATAAGCCATTTTGCGCCTTGTTTTTCAAGATAATAAACACATTGAGATGTGGAATATAATTCTCCGATTGCTGTTAAATCTCCAATTTCTTCTTGAGAGGTTGCTATTGCAACTTCATTAGTGAAAACTGTAGCATAGTTATCGCTGAATTCAATATTTTTAATTTCTGTTTTATATGTGATATCAGGATAAGTTTTCCAAGTTTCTTCAATTAATTTAAAATAAACATCTTTGTTAAATCCGTCAGAATTAACAAAATTATTTGCATAAAGAGTTGCTAATCCTTTTAAATCATATTTATTAGTATATACAGATTGTTGGTCAATTACTTTTTTAATATCATTGTAAGTTGCTCTATTTATTCTATTTTGTTCAATTCTTGCTTTTTGAGTAGTCAAAATATTTGCTTGACCAGGCAAAGTTGATGTAATAGAAAATAATAAAGCTGTAATTAATAAAACGGATAACTTCTTTTTCATAATTTATATTATACATAAAAACTTTTTTTATGCTATTATTTTTTTTGAAGATTAGGAGAGAAAAAGATGAAAGATGCATATTTCCCGCAAGAAATAGAAAAAAAATGGCAAAAAATTTGGGAAGAAAAAGGTACTTTTAAAACACCTGATTCAAGTGATAAACCTAAATATTATGCCTTATCAATGTTCCCATATCCTTCAGGTAAACTTCATATGGGACATGTTAGGAATTACACTATCACCGATGTAATAGCTCGATTCAAAAAAATGAATGGATTTAATGTCCTTCATCCAATGGGTTGGGATAGTTTCGGATTGCCAGCAGAAAATGCCGCAATGAAACACGGGGCTAACCCAGAAACTTGGACAGATGAAAATATTGCATATATGACTAAACAATTGAAAATGCTTGGCCTTTCATATGATTGGGATAGAGAGGTTACAACTTGCAAGCCTGATTATTATAAATGGACTCAATGGTTATTTTTGCAACTGTATAAAAAAGGTTTGGCATATAAAAAAGAAGCAGCAGTTAACTGGTGCGAAGAATGCGGAACAGTACTTGCAAATGAACAAGTAATTGATGGTAAGTGCTGGAGATGTGATCATGTTGTTGAGAAAAAATATCTATCTCAATGGTTTTTAAAGATTACAGATTACGCTGAAGTATTACTAGAAGACTTAGATAAATTGCCTGGCTGGGGTGATAATGTAAAGACTATGCAGGCTAATTGGATTGGGAAATCTCAAGGTGCAATTTTAAGATTTAAAGTTGTTGAAAAAGATTTAGAAGTTCCTGTATATACAACACGCCCTGATACAGTTCACGGTATTACATATTTGGTTGTAGCTCCTGAATATAAAGATATTGAAGAGTTGACAACTCCTGAAAATAAAGAGGCTGTTGAGGCATATCGAGCTAATGCTCGTAAGATGACAGAAATCGAAAGATTATCTACAGATAGAGTGAAAACTGGTGTACCTTTAGGAACTCACTGTATAAATCCATTTACAGGTGAAAAATTCCCACTATGGACTGCAGATTATGCTTTAGTTGAATATGGTACAGGTGCTGTTATGGCTGTACCTGCTCACGATACAAGAGATTTTGATTTTGCAAAGAAATATAATCTTCCATTAAAGGTTGTAATTCAAGATTCTCAAAATCCTTCAGATTGCAAAGATGCAGCTTATACTGAACCTGGAGTTTTAGTAAATTCAAATGAATTTAATGGTATGGGTAATGAAGAAGCTAAAAAAGCTATTACTCAAAAAGCAGTAGATGGTGGATTCGGTGAATTTAAAACTCAATACAGACTTCGTGATTGGCTTGTTTCAAGACAAAGATATTGGGGAGCTCCAATTCCTGTTGTTTATTGTGATAAATGCGGTATTCAACCTGTGCCTGAAGATCAGCTTCCTGTATTGTTACCAAAAGATGTTGATTTCTCAGTTGTCGGAAAATCTCCTATCACAACATCTAAAACTTTCGTGAATACAACTTGTCCTTGTTGTGGCGGTCCTGCAAGACGTGAAACTGATACAATGGATACATTTGTATGTTCAAGCTGGTATTATTTAAGATATTCAGATGCAAAAAATGATAAAATGCCGTTTGCTAAAGATAAGGTAAATAAATGGTTACCAGTTGATCAGTATGTTGGTGGTATTGAACACGCTATTTTGCACTTGTTATATTCAAGATTTTTCACAAAAGCTCTTAGAGATATGGGATTACTTGACTTTGATGAACCGTTTAAAAATCTATTAACTCAAGGTATGGTATTAAAAGACGGTTCAAAAATGTCTAAGTCTAAAGGAAATACAGTTGATCCTGACGAAATCTTTGAAAATTACGGAGCTGATACTGCAAGACTATTTATCCTTTCAGATTCACCTCCAGCTCGTGACTTTGATTGGTCTGATGCAGGCGTAGAAGGTTGTTATAAATTCCTTAACAGAGTTTGGAGATTAATTTCTTCTAATGCTGACAATATTTCATTGAATTACCCTGAATTAAAAGCAGGTTTATTGAAGAAAAAAGATAATGATGACTTGCTCCGTGTAATTCACATGGCTATAAAAGGAATTACAAATGACATTTCTAATGATTTTCAGTTTAATACTGTAATTTCAAAATACAGAGAACTTGTCAATGCAATATATGATTGGCAGAATAAAAAGCCTGAATTAGATGATGAAGATAAGAATATTTTGAGCTTTGCAATTGTTTCATTAATAAAATTAATGTCACCTGTTGCAGTTCATTTAACAGAAGAGGCTTGGCATGATTTAGGTGCTGAAGGTTCTATTCATGATGTTGAATGGCCTAAATGGGATGAAAATTTAGCAAAAGCCAGCTCAATTACTCTTGTTGTTCAAATCAACGGTAAAGTGAAAGATAAAATTGAAGCTGATGAAGCATTGTCTCAAGATGAATTGAAAGCTTTGGCTTTAAGTAGCGAAAAAGTAAAAGAATTAACTCAGGGTAAAACTATTGTAAAAACAATTGTTGTACCTAAAAAGTTAGTTAATATCGTTGTTAAGTAAACAGCTTTTTAATTTTATTAAATATGTTAAACAGTCTAATTTTGTAATTAGGCTGTTTTTCTTTTGGGTGATAATACATTGGAGTGGTTTCTAGTGAAATCCAGCTTGGTGTTTTGTTTGTTTTTATCCATTTATCTATAATTTTTAATTTTTCATTATCTGTTGAAGAAAATCCAAATCGTCTGTACATTCTATGCGGGGAGTGTTTTCTGTCACTGTATATGCTTGTTGCTAATAAGTGCATATAGCCTTTACAACCTTGCTTTTGGCTTTCATTTTTTGCCAATTTTAGCATTTTTAGCCCGTAACCTTTACCTTCTTCAAATGATCTTATAAAAGAAATATAAAAAGAGGTTATATTTTTCGAGGTTGGATTATATTTATTGTAAGGCTCTAAATGTCTTATTTGTGCGTTCATTATTGCCGCTACATATGCATTTTTATCTTTAAATGTGTATAATTTATAATTCCATACAAAATTATTGTAATCAAATTTTTTGCTTACAATATTTTGGGGTATTTTGTATTTTATAGGAGGAAATTTTAACATGTTAAAATTTTTTAATTGTAGAGATTATTTTTTTTATAATGTTCTGAATTTTTATATTATTATTTGGTTTTGGTTTAGATTCTTTGGGAATAAAATACATTGGTGTATCAATTAAATTCATATTTTCTAATTTTACTTCCCCTTTAATATGTTTATCTATTTCTCCAATAATTTCAGTATATAGTGAGTTCATTCCATATTTTCTATAAAAGATATGTGGAGGTTTTTTAATGTTATAACAATCACTTGCAATTAGGTGAAATCTACCTTTCCCACCATTTTGTTTGCTTATTTTCTGTACAAAATCAAGTAAGTTGTTACCAAAATTATGTTCATGAGATCTTAAGTAGTATACATAGAATGATTTGAATTTTTTAAATCCTGGGAAAAATGGGGAGCCGACTAATGGATGTATTGTTTCCATAGTTCCATCTATTATCCCTGTTATTTTTCCTTTTTTGTTAAAAGCCACATAATGTTCGTATGGTTTTCCGTACTCATCATCACTTCTAAGTGTTTTATAAAAAAGTGTTTCAGGTATTTTTTTATTATTGTAATTTATTGGTCCAAAATAGTTATTATTAATCATATTTTTTTATAAAATCTGTGAATTTTAAAATTTGCTAAAATTTGTATATTTATATTTAATTCATTTAATCTTAAAAGTTTTTTGTATTATAATTAAATTGTTATATAAGATTAATTTAGGGATAGAACTTTGGAAAAGAAGAAATATTATTTTATCGCTATTGGCGGTGTAGGAATGAGTGGGCTTGCAAAGTATTTGTTGGAAAACGGATGCGAAGTTTCAGGCTCTGATATTGTGGATAGTAAATATATTGATAAATTAAGAAAATTAGGCGCAACAGTATATATTGGACAGAAAAAAGAAAATGTTCCTTCTGATGCAGTTGTTGTAGCAAGTACTGCTATTAGGGAAAATAACCCAGAAATGGTAAGAGCAAGAGAATTAGGACTAAAAGTTTATCATCGTTCAGATATATTGGCTGAAATATCAAGATGGGGTAAATTTTTCTTAGGATATTCAGGAACTCACGGAAAAACAACAACAAGTGGACTTTCTTCATATGTAATGGAAAAAGCTGGATTGAAACCGTCATTTGTTGTCGGTGGAATTATTCCAGAATTAGGAATAAATGCACATTCTCAAGATGGTAAATATTTTGCAGCTGAATTAGATGAGAGCGATGGAACTATTGTGAAATATGCACCGAATGTTTGCGTGATAAATAATTTAGAGCCAGATCATCTTGATTTTTATAAAGATGGTTTGAAATCTATATTAGAAACTTTTGAAAAGTTTATTTCAAATATTCCAGAAAGTTCTGTTGTTTTAGTAAATAAAGATTGTAAGGCAACAATGAGTCTTCATAGGCATAAAACATTAACATTTGGAATGGAAGATGCTGATTATACTGCTAGAAATGTTCGTTTTATGTCTGATTGTACAACATTTGATGTTTATTACAAAAATGAATTTTTAACTGATTTGACTATAATTTTACGCGGAAAGCATAATGTTTATAATGCTTTATCAGTTCTTGCAAGTTTGCATCAAGCAGGTGTTGATGTAAATCTTGTAAAACCTCATTTTGCAACATTTTCTGGAATGGGCAGAAGATTTCAAAAAGTTGCAGAATTTGATGGAGTAACTGTATATGATGATTATGCACACCATCCAACTGAAATTAAAGCAACTCTTTCTTCTGCAGAGGGAATGAATGATAAAAGAGTTATTGCTGTATTCCAACCTCACAGATATACAAGACTAAAAAATTTATGGAATGAATTTTTAGGTGCTTTCCAAGGAGTAGATAAAGTTGTTGTGACAGATGTATACGCTGCTTCTGAAGATGAAATCGAAGGTGTAAATTCTGAAAAATTTGCAAAGGAATTAGCAGAACATATTGATATTCCTTGTGAATATATTGGAGGTTCAATTACTGATGTCGCTCAAAAACTTTATCCTGAATTAAAAGAAAATGATGTTGTAATTGGACTTGGTGCCGGTACTATTACAAATTTAAGTAAGGAACTTTTAAATCAAAATAAAGAGGTGGCAAGTATTGGACATTAATTTTGATATTAAAAATTTAACATCGTTCAAGATTGGTGGTCAGATTGCAAGAATGTATTTCCCGACCAGTGTTGAAGAGTTTGTTGAGATTAAATCAAAAGAGCCTGATGCTTTTGTTGCTGGAAATTTATCCAATATTTTGGTGTCCTCAGACGGTTATAATGGTGCTGTAATTTGTACTAAAAAGATGGATAATATTAGTTTTAACGGCAACAGAGTTATTGCTGGAGCTGGAGTTCGAGGTACAAAATTATCCAAACTGGCTTTGGAAAATACTTTAAGTGGTTTAGAATTTATGATTGCTTTTCCAGGTTCTGTTGGCGGAGAAGTCTTTATGAATGCAGGTGCCCATGGACAGATGATTGCTGATGTTTTGAAGACTGCAAAAGTTTTTTGTCCTGAAAAAGGGATTATTTCATTGTCTAATGAAGAATTAGAATTCAGTTATAGGACTTCAATTTGTCAAAGAAAGCCTTATTCTGTTCTTGAAGCAGAATTTGAATTAACTCTTTCAAATAAAGAAGCTATACAAGAAAAAATGAATGAAAATCTTTCTTTTAGACAGAATAAACAGCCAGCATTGACTTTGCCTAATTGCGGAAGTACTTTTAGAAACCCTCAAGGAGATTCTGCAGGCAGACTGCTTGATGAAGCCGGTGTTAAAGGTATGGCGTCAGGCGGAGTAAGAGTTTGGGAAAATCATGCTAACTTTATCATAAATGATGGCAATGGTACATCTTTAGATGTTTTGCGTCTTATGGATAAAATGTATTCAAAAGTAAAAGAGAAATTCAATATAGAATTAAAACCAGAGGTAAGATTCCTTGGTGGAAATAATGAAGAAGAGGTTATGATATGCAAGAAATTAAAAATGTTATAGATAAAAATGCAAAAATCGCAGTTCTTTGCGGGGGAATGTCTTCGGAAGCAGAAGTTTCAATGCGTTCTGGTAAAGGTTGTTTTGATGCTTTACAAAGACTTGGATATAAAAATTCAGAAATGGTTGTTGTAGATCAGGATATTGCATTGAAATTAAAAGAAGGTAATTATGATTATGCATTTAACGCTCTTCATGGAAAATACGGTGAAGATGGTTGTATTCAAGGGATTTTAGAAATCTTAAAAATTCCATATACAGGTTGTGGTGTTATGGCAAGTTCTTTGTGTATGAATAAAGAATTTACTAAAAGAATTTTATCTACTAACCCAGATATAATTATGGCAAAATCAGCTTTTGTGAGAAAAGGTGATGATTTATTTGAAAAAACTAAAGATTTAACTTATCCGCTTTTTGTTAAACCTGTAAGTGAGGGATCAAGCTTCGGTATGACAAAAGTTGATAAAAAAGAAGATTTGCAGGCCGCTTATGACGTTGCTGTAAAATATAATGATGATGTTTTAATTGAAGAATTTATTGATGGATTTTTTGTTACAGTTGGTGTCTTAGAATGTAATGGAGAGCCTTTTGCAACAGAAATTTTAGAAATTAGACCAAAGACTGAATGGTATGATTTTGAGGCAAAATACACTCAAGGAATGTCTGAATTTATTTGTCCAGCAAGACTTTCAGAAGAAGTTACTAAAAAAGTGAAAAAAGCAGCTGTTGATGCTTTTGAAACTGCTGGTTGTAGAAGTGTTTCAAGGATTGACTTTATGATGAAAGATGATATTCCTTATCTTTTAGAAATTAATACAAGTCCAGGGATGACAACTGTTAGTGATTTGCCTGCTCAGGCTGCTGCTATGGATATAAATTATGATAGTTTGGTACAATTAATTTTGAATAGTGCAGGTTTAAATAAATAGATGATTGATGATTTTAATCAAAATGAAAATGAAAATGCTGAATATGTTGAGTATAGGGAATTTTCAGAGTCAATTGAAATAAATACAGATGATCCTATACCTGATGGAAAGCATTTGGTAAAAAAGAAGCGTAGAGAACGTTTGGTAAGAAAAGGTAGAATGAAACAAGAACGTTTTCGAGCTTTTATGCGTTTTATTTTGTCTATTCTATTTATTTTTGGCTTAATATATGCATTCAAATCTCACGGTTGGTTCATGGATAAAAATGCATTTAACCATGTTGGAGGCAGATCTGTTGAAATAATTAATAATAGAATAGTGCCTTCACATAAAATTCTTGTATTACTTAAAAATAGTAATGTTCCGAATGTTCCTATATATATGGCTAAAACAGATTCTATAAAAAAAGAATTGTTGAAACTAGCTCCTGTTGAAAACGTATATATTAGGCGTTATGCATTTCCGGCAAGAATTCAAATTATATTGAGAGAAAGAATACCTCTTATTACAATTTCTCCAGATGCGAAAGTTGCTCCTGTTGCATTTTTTACAACTGATGGAAAGTTAATAGGACGGGAATTTTTGCCTTTAGATAAATCTTTTAAAACTATACTAGTTTTATCATACGGAAATAAGGGGGATGATTATCATAAATGGGATTTGAATAAGATTCATCAGATTGAAAAGATTGCAAAATATGTAGAGACATATTCCGGTGAACCTGTAGAATATATTGATTTAAGGAATCCTTTTGATGTATACGTAAAAATTAAAACAGTAAATATCAGAATAGGACAGCTTGACGAAAATGTATATAAAAGAATTGAGAGAATTCCTTCGTTATTACCTCAAGTTAAGTTGATTGATTCTAAAATTAAATATTTAGATTTGAAATGGGATAAGGTTAATTATTTGAAATTGGAATAAGGAGATATTATGAAAATATTGCTAGCCCAGATAAAATTAAAAACAGCAGATTTTGATTTTAATAAAAAAAATATATTTGAAAAATTGGATAATGTAGACTGTGATTTAATAATTTTCCCGCAAGCAGATATAGATGACTTAGGGGGAAAAGATTTGGTTCTTGATGAAACTTGTAGGAAGAAACAACATGAATTTTATCAAGCTATTGCAGATAAAAATTATAAATCAAATATTTTAATTGGTGATATTTTAATAAGAAATGGCGAAATTGAAGTATCTGATTACGGATTTTTTGATATTTCCGGTAAAAAGGTTTATGTATCTGATACTTATTTAGAAGATGTTGATTGTGATTTATATGTATTGTCTAAAAACAGATATTTTGCAATGAATACTTATAAAAATTTTGTAGATAGTATTGAGACAAAATACAATTTAGTATATGTAAATGCTTTAGGTTTAGCTGATGAAAATATTTTTGCAGGTGGTAGTTTTGCTAAAAATGCAAATAATGAACTAGTTCTGCAAATGCCAATGTGTAAAGAAGTTGTTGAAAATGTTGATTTCTCTAAAAAAGTAGAATTTAATGAAGAGCTTGAGGAAGCTCAGGTTTTAGTAGCTTCTGTTTTTGCGTTGAAAGAATATTGCGAAAATACAGGGTTTAAAAAAGTTGTATTAGGACTATCTGGGGGAATTGACAGTGCTTTGACAGCTACTTTGGCAGTAAAAGCATTAGGCGCTGAAAATGTTCTTGGAATCCTTATGCCTAGTATGTTTTCATCAGAAGGTAGTATTACAGACAGTGTTCAATTAGCTAAAAATCTTGGAATTAGAACAATAACAGAACCTATTACTCCTTTATTTGATGCATTTATGCAAGGGAGAGAAAGATTACATGATTTAGCAGAAGAAAATTTACAAGCTCGCTTGAGAGGTTTAATTTTGATGTTTTATTCAAATCGTGAAAATATGCTGCTTTTATCTACTGGTAATAAATCTGAAAGTGCTATGGGATTTGGTACTTTGTATGGAGATTTAGCAGGAGGTTACAATTTAATTTGTGATTTAACAAAGACTAATGTGTATAAATTAGCAAATTATTTAAATAAAGATAAAGAGGTAATTCCTCAGGCGATTATTGATAAAGCTCCATCTGCAGAGTTGCATCCTGGGCAAAAAGATCAAGATAGATTGCCTGAATATGCGGTTTTAGATGATATTATAGAAATGTATATTGAACAAAACAGACCAATTGATGAAATATATGAAAAATATGATAAGTCTTTAGTGGATGAAACAATTAAAAAAATTTGTAGAATGCAATTTAAGCGTTATCAATGTTGTTTGGGTGTAAGATTAACAGAACGTTCTTTCTTAAATGGTGTTGATTTGCCTATTGTTCAAAAATTCTACTAGTGTGAAGGTCTCAATATATGAGACCTTCTGCATATAGTAAAATTAATTATTTTGAATTATTGCAATTTTTTGAAAATATTGTTATAATATAAATATATATCTTATCGTATTGAGGAATTAATGGATCTTACAGTTTTAGTTGACAATAATTGTAAAACTAATTATTATTTGCTAGGCGAACCTGGATTGTCTTTTCTACTTGAAAATGATTATCAAAAGGCTTTATTTGACTGTGGTTACAGTGATGTATTTATTAAAAATGCATATAAATTAGGTTTAGATTTAAGCGATGTAACTGATATTATTTTATCCCATGGTCATAATGATCATACTGGTGGACTTTTACGTTTAGAAGATTTGTATAGAAAAATGTTAAAAGCTGGTATAAGTCTTAATTTAAAAACTGTAATTGCCCATCCAGATGTCTTTGAAACAAAATTGAATGAACGTTCTGAAAATATTGGTTACCCTGGAGATCCAAGTAATCTTTGTGATGTATTTGAAATTGAATACTCCAGAGAACCAAAGTGGTTAACTCCTAAACTTCTATTTTTAGGAGAAATTCCAAAATATTTTAATACTGATTATCGCTACAAAGATGAAACAGCTCTTGTATATAAATCATTTGATGGTTTGGTTATTATTGCAGGATGTTCGCATGTAAGTTTGCCTAATATAATTGAATATGCTAAAAAAGTTGCAGATGATCCAAGAGTTAACATTTTTATTGGTGGAGTTCATCTTGTTAATAAAACAGAGTATAAAATTAGAGAATTAGGAATTTATTTGAGGGATTTGAATATTAAAAATTTCTATCCTTGTCATTGTTGTGACTTGAATTCTAAAGTTATTCTTTCTGAATATATTAAAATAAAAGAAGTATATTCCGGATTGAAATTAAGTTTTGATTAATTTTTTGTAACTAAATGCTTGCAAATGAATATTTTGCATACTATAATTAGTATGCAGAAGTTTTATGGCTTTGGTATGCCTAAAGCTTCTATAGTGACTTAACCGTGCGATGCACAGAAAGAGGACAAAATGCCAAAGATGAAAACACACAAGTCTGCTGCAAAACGTTATAAAGTTACAGCAACAGGCAAAATCGTTAGAAGACAAGCAGGCATAGGCCACTTACTTCAACACAAATCTGCTTCTAGAAAACGCAGAATTTTCAAAATGATTTCAATTTCTGAATCACATTTCAAATTGATTTCAAAAGAGTTACCATACAGAAAGTATTCTAGATAGGAGGCAGATAAATGAGAGTAAAACGTGGAAATGTATTACGCAAAAGACATAAAAAAATCTTAAAATTAGCTAAAGGCTTTATTGGCGCAAGAAGCAGAATCTTCAAAGTTGCTAATATCGCAGTTATGAAAGCTTTAAAATATGCTTACAGAGACAGACGTGCTACAAAACGTAATATGCGTCGTTTGTGGATTGTAAGAATTAATGCAGCAGTTAGAGAACGTGGAATGAGCTATTCAAGATTTGTAAATGCTTGCAAAAAAGCTAATATTACAGTAAACAGAAAAATGTTAGCTGATTTAGCAGTTAGAGATCCAGAAGCATTTTCAGTAGTATTTGAAGCTGCAAAAGCTGCTATGTAGTTAAATTTAAAGTCTATTATAACGATTTAAAGGCTCCGAATTATCGGAGCCTTTTTACATTTCTTAATAAAAATGTAAATTTTTAAGTGCAAAAATACTTTATATAAATGTAAGGTTAGGTTAATAATTTTGGAGAAATCGTTATGTTGGGCGGTGATTTTAGTACACCTATAGTTCATCAAGATTTGATAAATAGTTCAATGGGACCTATGTATATGCCATTTGGAGGTGTTACAGGTTATGGTATCGGAACTTCTCCTTATCTTGGCGGTGTAAAAATGCAAAGGCAATTAGATCAAGATAAACTTGACCTTATTAATAAAAAAGAAAAAGAAGACAAGAGTACTTTAAAGAAAGCTCTTATAACTTTGGCAGTAGTAATAGGACTTGGTTCAATTGCTCCGTTGCGTAAAAGTATAAAAAAAGCAGGAGGAGTTAAAGTTTATTTAAAAAATCAATGGACTAATATTATAAATTCAATAAAAGGAAAAAAAGTAAAACCTTAATTTACCCCTAAAATATACAACCCCAAAATAATCTTAGTGCAAGGTCTTTTATCTTGCACTTTTCTATGTTATATTGGTAATAAAGGTTTATTAAAAAAAATAAAGAAAGAGGGGAAAATGGCTAAAGATTGTAGTTTTGATATTGTTTCAGAATTTGATAGACAAGAATTAGTTAATGCTGTTGATCAAGTAAAAAGAGATGTATCATCAAGATTTGATTTAAAAGATTCAGGTTCATCTGTTGAATTAGAGGCAGATAAGACTATTACGATTACAACAAGTGATGAAATGAAGTTAAGAAATATCTATGATATTTTACAATCAAAGTTAGTAAAAAGAAATTTAAGTATAAGGATTTTAGATCCTCAACCGATAGAAAATGCTTTAGGCGGTAAAGTAAGACAAGTATATAAATTAAGAAAAGGCTTAAATCAAGAACTTGCTAAAAAAATTGTTGCAGATATAAAGGACTCTAAAAAGAAAGTCCAAGCATCAATTCAGGGTGATCAAGTAAGAGTTTCCGGTAAAGATAAAGATGATTTGCAAGAAATTATAAGACTTCTTCGTTCTAATGAAGAAAAATATGATTATCCTTTGCAATTTACAAATTATAGATAATTTTAGTTAAAAAAGGAAAACTCCCGCATATCTGCGGGAGAAGGAATGAAAGTAAGTGTGCTAATTAAGCACACTTATTTTTCAGTATGAAACTTATTTAATTTTAGCTTCGAGTTTTTGAATACGTTTTTCTAAATCATTAATACGTTTTTCTTGAGCTTGATATTTTAAATCCAATTCTTTTATCGCAT